>OGXX01000692.1_pt1 | contig 37468 bp, 20 predicted proteins | sample 1576301 | NCBI WGS metagenome assembly OGXX01 (sample SAMEA3541469, study PRJEB24748) | human gut metagenome | biome: human gut; feature: human-associated habitat; material: faeces | place: China | collected 2012
AGTACACCTACACCGTCCGCGGCATCTCCGTTGACGGCAAGCTCAGCCCCGGCTTTGACAAGACCGGCGTCAGTGCCGTCGCCAAGTAAGGGCAAAACAGCATATCCGCTGTCTCCCCCGCCGCATAGCGGGGGAGACAGCGGAAGCTGTCGTTTTGACGGGCATCGTTCTGTACGCTTCCCCCGTGAAAGCGCAGAGAACGATCCCCGTGCATTTCAACAGGAGGTTCTTTCTATGAAAAAACGTATGCTTTCTCTGCTGCTGGCCTTGGTGCTGGCGCTGACCTGCCTGACGCCGGTGTATGCCGCACCGGGCGGCGGCACGTTCTATCTCACCGCCTCCACCGCCGAGCGGACGCTGGTCGAGCCGGTGGAGATCTCCTATACGGCGGGACAGACGGTTTTGCAGGCCCTGCAGGGCAGCGGCCATGCCTTTGAGCTGTCCGGCGGCTTTGTCACGGCTATCGACGGACAGGCGGGCAACTACACCGTCTTTTACGACGGCGGCGCATACGCGCTGGACGCTCCGGCGTCCGAGGTGAAGACTGCCATCGTTTTTTCCGAGTATACCGGCGCGTATGACGATTCCCAGACCCGGCTGGCAGCCCTGATGGGACGCTGCCGCGCCATGACCAACAATGTTCTGCACTATAAGCCCGCCGCCGATGCCTACGCAGACGGCCTCACCGCCCTGCGCAGCAGCGGATGGGCTGCCGCCTGCACTGCGCTGGAGGCGAGCATCGCGGCGTACGAGGCTATTCTCAGCGGCCCGCAGTACACCGTTACCGCCGCCATCACGCGGGGGGACGCCGCCGTGCCCGGCGCACGACTGACGCTGACGGACAGCTACGGCAACGTGACGTCCACCACCTCCGGCACACTGCGGGTGGTGGCGGGAGACTATACCTTTACCGCCGCTGACGGCAGCGACCGCACAGAGGGCAAGCTCACCGTCACCGGCGATACGGCACTGTCCGCCGATCTCCCGAACGGGGAGTGGTTCGGCGCGATCCAGATCATGTACGATGGCGCGGCGCTGCCCGGTACGCAGGACGCGGCGGCCCGTACACTGGTCTGCGACGTGCCGGATATGGTGGGGAAAACGGGGCTCTGCCTGTATGCAAGGCGGGGGGCGGACATCCCCGCCAACGCCCGTCTGCGCACGATCTTTGTAGATGTCAACGGCAACGATTGCGCCAATATCCCCCGGGAATGGGATGACCCCCGCGTATCCCTGTTCCGGATACTCGACAACGGCATGGAGGGGCGCACCTTCTCATTGGAGGCGCGGTATACCATGGGCGACTGCACCCAGATCCAGTCCTACGCCGTTACCCTGCATCGTACACCCACCCTCAGCCGCCTCGCGGTCACCGTTGACGGCGTTGTACAGCCCATGGAGTTTTCGCCGGATCAGACGGACTACACCCTGCCTGTGATCGCCGATACCGTTGTGGTGTCGGCTGTGCCCTATGACGGCGGCTACACCATGGCGGGCAGCGGCACGGTGCGCCTGACGGCGGAAAAGCAGGATCACGCCGTATCCGTCACCGCCGGTGGCCGCACCAGCGTGTACACCCTGCATCTGCAAAGAGTGGAGGCCGTGTCGGTGCGGATTGCCGCGCCCTCTGGGGATACGGCGGTGAGCGTGACCAATGCCGCCGGTGCGGAGATCACCCCGACGGGTGAGGTGTACCGGCTGCTGCCCGGTGCGGCCTATACCTGCACCGCCGCCGTCGGCGGCGTGTACTGTGCCGACCGGGCGTTTACCGCGTCCGCCGGACTGTCCATGACCGCGCCGCAGCCGGAGCGGGTGGACGCGCTGACAGCGCTGGCGCTGTATGACAGCGCGCCCGCCGCCACTCGAAAGACGCACGACAGCGCGGAAGGCTTCTCACCCGCCCGGCGCACCCTGACCTATACCATCCCCGACAACCAGCAGCGCCTGTATATGCAGGCGACGGTGGCCTCCGGCTATACGGCGACCGCCTGTTATTATAAGACCTCCACCGGACGGGCGGCATCCGTTGTCATCAAGTACCCTGTCAGCGACTCCGGCAGCGCCGTCATGATGGGGCAGTGCGTGGCCACCGGCGACAACAGCCAGACGGTGACCGTGCGCCTTTCCAAGACCGTCTCCGACGTGGAGTATTATCAGGAGCATACGCTGCATCTGGTTCGCCGGACGCAGCTCAAGACCATGGCCCTCCGCGCCGACGGGGAGGAGCTGCGCCTGTGCGACGCCTCCGGTGCGCTCTGCACGTTCCGCAGCGAGGACACGGCCTATACCGTCACCGTACCCAAGGGCTTGACGGCCCTGACCGTTGCCGGAACCTTTGTGGGCAGCGGCTATACGGCGGAGGTGAACGGCGTCCGGTACGACGGCTCCGCCGATGTGGAGGCAACGCTGGATCCCGCCAAGGACAGCGAGACGGTGACGATCCGCGTCTGCGGGGCGAACAGCGCCGCTGTCCCGGCGGTCTATACCGTTACCGTCCGCAAGCAGGAACCGGTGAATGTGACCTTTGCCGCTGACCCCGCCGACGCCACGGTGTTCCTGACGGACACCCGCAGCGGTAAGCGTATCGCTCCGACCCGCGATAACGTGTGGAGCCTGATGCCCGGCGTGACGTACCGCTACACCGTCACCTGCCATGGCTGCGCCGGTGTCTCCGCGGACTATACGGCACCGGATACCGATACGGTGGTGCCCATCCGCCTGACCCGCGTTGCCGGGGAAAAGCAGATGCTGGACGCCGCATGGCCCTCCTTCCGGGCAGACAGGAGCAACAACGGTGTGGTGAACGCGCCTGTTCCTGCGTCGGATGAGCAGGCCATGCTGAGCTGGGCCACCCAATTGGGCGAGGGCTACGGCGCTGACGCCTGCGGCTGTCCCATTCTGGTGGATGGATGCCTATACACCTACGCCCGCTCCACACTGTACAAGGTGGACGCCGTATCCGGCCAGGTGCTGGCCACCGGCGCCATGGATCACAGCTCCAGCTTCGCCATCAACAACCCCACCTATGCCGAGGGCATGATCTTCGTGGGCCTGTCCGACGGCACCATACAGGCGTTTGACGCCGTGACGCTCCGCTCCGTGTGGATCTACCGCGACCCGCTGAAGGGGCAGCCCAACAGCCCCATCGTCTACCACGACGGCTACCTCTACACCGGATTCTGGAACGGCGAGGAGAAGGACGCCAATTATGTCTGCCTCAGCGTCACCGATGAGGACCCCACGCGGGGCGATGAGGCCAAGCTGGCCACATGGACGTATACCTCCAAGGGCGGCTTCTACTGGGCGGGCGCCTATGTCTGCGATACCGCCGTGGTGGTGCCGACGGACGACGGCGCCAACGGCTATGTCACCGGACACGCCCGGCTGCTGTCGCTGTCGCCCAAAACCGGCTTTTTGCAGGATGCCGTCACCATGGCGGAGCCGGGCGATCTCCGAAGCGCCGTGACCTACGACAACGGACAGTGCTATTTCACCTCCAAGGGCGGCTACTTCTACCGCATCGGCCTGCGGAATGACGGCGTCTTCGAGCCGGGCAGCCTGCGGGGTCTGAAGCTGTACAACTACGCCAATGACGCCGCCAATCCCGCCATGAGCACCTCTACCCCCACCGTGTATAACGGCCGGGCATATGTGGGCGTGTCCGGCGTGGGACAGTTCAAGGCCTATTCCGGCCACAACATCACCGTCGTCGATCTGGCATCCTGGCGCATCGCCTACACCGTCCGCACGCAGGGCTATCCCCAGACCAGCGCGCTGCTGACCACCGCCTATGAGGCGGAGACGGGCTGTGTGTATGTGTATTTCTTTGACAACTTCACCCCCGGCAAGCTGCGGCTGCTGCGGGACAAGCCGGGGCAGACCGCGCCGGATGTCACCACGCCGGAGACCATCGTGGCCGGCGGGCAGACCGTCACCTACGACACGGCGCCTGTGCTGTTCACCCCCAGCGGCGCCCAGCAGCAGTACGCCATATGCAGCCCCATCACCGATGAGAGCGGCACCATCTACTTCAAGAACGACTCCGCCTTCCTGATGGCGCTGACCAGCACCATCACAAAGCTGGAGATCACCGCCGCGCCGGACAAGACGGCGTACCGGGAGGGCGAAAGCTTCGACCCCGCCGGGATGCGGATCACGGCGCACTACGCCAACGGCTATACGCGGGACGTGACAAAGTACGTCACATGGAGCACTGCGCCTCTGACGGCGGCGGACACCCGCTTCCGGCTGGAGTTCCCCTACGCCATGTACCAGAACGCCGACGGCCAGACCGGTGTTGCCTGCGTGAAGCCCTCCGTCATGCTGCCGCTGACCATCAGCACTGTCGCCGCAGGGGATGTCAACGGCGACGGCGTGGTGGACGATGTGGACGCCGCGCTGGTCTACGGCCACGTCAACGGGAGACTGACGCTCACTGACGAGCAGCTTCTCCGGGCGGACATCAACGGCGACGGTCTGGTGGATCAAAACGACGCGGCGCAGATCTATGCCGCATATCTGACCGATACCGGCCGGTAAGATGCCGCGCCGCCCGTGAACAGGAGAAAAAACCATGAGAAAGAGGATCATCGCTCTGCTGCTGACCGGCGCGCTGACGCTGAGCCTGCTGCCGGCGACTATATGGGCCGCCCCCGCCGGAGAGGAGGGGGCGCAGCCCATCGCCACGGCGGCGGAATTTGCCGCCATGGATCCCGACGGCTGCTACCGCCTGACGGAGGATATAACGGTGACGACACCGTTTGCCTCCGTCTTTACCGGCAGCCTCGACGGCGGTGGCCACACGGTGACGCTGGCGCTGACAGCGGAGGAGGATACCGCCGCTCTGGCGCTCTTTCCGGAGGTGGACGGCGCGTCCTTTACCGAGCTGCTGCTGGACGGCTCCGTATCCGCCGGTGCGGAAAGCGGCATCAGCTATGCCGCCGCCCTCGTCGGCACCGCCGACGGGGATGTGACCGTCACCGCCTGCAAAAATCAGAGCGCGCTGGATATAGCCGCCTCTGACGCGGCGGTGGGCGGTCTTGTGGCCGCCCAGCGCAGCGGGAGCCTGACGGTCATCGGATGCGTGGGCGGCGGGGATATCCACGCGCCCGCCGCCGTCTATGCCGGCGGCCTTGTGGGGCGGCAGGAGCCCTACGCCGTCATGACGATGCGGGCATGCTATCAGGCGGCGGACGTTATCGGCGGCGGGGAAGCGGGGATGTGCGCCGGCGGACTCATCGGCGGTGTGGGCGGCGACGCTGCGGTGCAGAGCTGCTGGTCGGCCGCCTCGCCGCGAGATCGCAGCGCCGCGCTGACCGCATGGGGGACGCAGCGGCGGGTGTCCGCCGATATAGCGGGCGCTCTCTGCGGCGCGGTGGAGGATGGCGGCTCCCTGACGGGCAGCCGCTGCTTCTGGATCGCCGCGCCAGTAGGCAGCGACGACGCCTTTTACCTGCCGGATTCCGGCTTATTCACGGAGTACGGCCCTGACCGCAGGGAGGCGCTGCTGGCTTCGCTCAACGCCGGTACAGACGACCTGTCCGACGGCTGCACCTTCCTGTTGCCGCCGGAGCAGGGATGGCCGCTGCTCCGCTGGGAGCAGCCGCTGTCGGACGAGGAGCGTCTGGCGGCTGCCCGGCAGACCGCCGCCGGAGAGGTGGAGGATGCCTTTGCCGCCGCCGTCGCCCGTGTGCAGGCGCGCTTGACGGCGGTGACGGAACGCACCGGACTCTGGTACGAGCTGTACGGCGCGGCGCGGCAGACGGCGGGGGAAATCACCGCTCGGCTGGAGCGTCAGCGCAGTGAGGCGCTGACGGCGCTGGAGGCCGCAGGGGATATAGACGAAATACAGCGCCGTGCGGCAGAGAGCCGCACGGCCATGGAGCAGACCGCCGCCGGTGTGGAAAACACCATCGGCGGCAATGGCGTTTCTGCGGATAAACGCTGGGATGGCGCTGCGAGACGCCGCCCCAGCGGTGCGGGAACGGACAACGAACCGTTTCTCATCACCGCCGGCGCGGAGCTGGCGTGGTTTGCTGACCGGGTCAACGAAGGCGGCACCGCCCTGTGCGCCCGTGTCATGGAGCCGCTGGATCTTAGCGATATGCCGTGGACGCCCATCGGCGCTGCCACCGGCGTGGACACCTCCGGCGGCTACTGCGGCACCTTTGATGGCGGCGGCTTCATCATTCATGGCCTGTCCGTCACCGATCCCGCCGCTGCAGAGCGCAGCTATACCGGCTTGTTCGGCACCGTGTCGGACGGCGGTGTGATCCGCAACGTCCGCCTGGCGGGCAGCATCATTTGCGACCAGCCGGACAGCGGCGGCAACCGCATCCTCAATTACGCCGCCGGCGGCATCGCGGGCCGCAGCACCGGCGTGATCTACCGATGTGAGACATCGGTGCATATCACCGATGCCGGTACGCGTCCCGCCGTCCATGTGGGCGGCATCGTGGGACAGGCAGGCGGCAGCGGCATCGTGGACGGCTGTGTGAGCTTCGGCACGCTGCACGGCGAGCTGTCCAACGCTGGCGGCATCGCCGGTACGGTGCGGCAGAACGCCGTGGTGCGCTATTGCCGCAGCGAGGGGATGGTGGAGGGCCTGCGCAGCGTGGGCGGCATCGCGGGATTTCTCACCGGCGGGGCGCAGCTCCGGGAGTGCGAGAACCGCGCCGCCGTCTCCGGCACCATCGGCGTGGGCGGCATCGCGGGCCGTCTCGACAAGAACAGACATTTCTCCGATGAGCTGGACGTGGTGGTGACCCGTGCGGTCAACCACGGCAGCATCAGCGGCAGCAGCGGCAACGCCTGCGGCACAGGCGGCATCGCCGGGTGGATCGGCGCCGTGGAGGACGGCGGCTACACCGGCCTTGCGGCGTTGTCCTACCTGTACAACAGCGGTACCGTCACCGCCGGAGGCACCACCGGAGGAACGGCCTGCGGCGGCTTGATCGGCAACTGGAAGACGGGCCGCGTCACCCACGGGCAGAGCGCATCTGTCAATCGGCTCTGGGGCGTGGCGGAGACGCTTGGCACCACCGCCGAGGACGCTGCACGGGTATCTGTCCTTACACCGGACGTGACACCCTCCGGCAGCCGTTGGGATAAGACCACCGTCTCCCGCACCCTGATCGCCAAGCGCATCACACCCACCGACGCCCGCTTTACCATCTACGGCGCGGCGCAGAGCGCCGTCTACAACGACATCCTGCTGACCTATCTGCGGCGGGTGGAGCTGTCCGCCTCCGCCGAGGAGACGCAGACGCTCCTGACCGACTGCGAGACGCAGCTCAAGGGGGTGCTGACCGGCGCAGCGGCAGCCGGGGCGCAGCTGCTGGCGGATATGAGCGATTACGCCGCCGCCCGGCTCTACGGCCCGGAGGAAGCAGCACAGGTGGAGAAGCTGCTGGCACAGGCGGCAAAGGACGTGGCAGCCGCCGTTACACTGCGGGGCGTGGAGCTGCTGCGCCAGACCTACATGGGGACTGACCGGCTGGACGGTCTGCTTCAGCGTGTCCCCACCTATCCCGCCCGCAAGGGGCAGGAGCTGTACAACACCTTTATCTATCAGAAGAACTACGCACTGGAGGACATGGCGGCGCTGCTGTGCGCCTACGAGGACTGGTGTTTGCAAATGCAGCGCGCCGACGCGGTGCAGGCGGTGGACGCCCTGTATGCCGACGCACGGCAGGCGCTGTCCCGGCTGGCCGCCTCCTTCCGGCAGACGGATGTGCCGCCGGATATGGACAGGGCCGCCGCCATGGCGCTGGAGCTGGCCCGTACCCGGGCGCGGCAGACGCTGTCCGCACTGGCGGACAGCCGTATTGCCGCGCTGTCTGCGCTGGCGGGCGAGCTGACGCAGTATCCCGCTGCCCGCCGCCAGCAGATCACGGCGGCGCTGGCCTATTCCGCCGCCGCCATCCGGGAAGCGGCGAACAGAGATTTTTCCGCGCTGCCCGCCTACGGAGCTGTGGCGGAGGCGCTGGAGGAGGCGTCCGCCACCGTGGAGACGGCCTATGGCGAGGCGCTGCCCCGTATCCGCCGCCTGCTGGACAGCACCGGCGACTGGGACGGCGTCTCCGTGCAGCGGCCTGACGGCAGCGGTACCGCCGACGCGCCCTACCGCATCGGCACCGCGCAGGAGCTGGCATGGCTGGCGCAGACGGTGAACGGCGGGACGGCGCGCGGGCTTTGCGCCGTGCTGACGGCGGATATCGATCTGAGCTATCAGCCGTGGTGCGGCATCGGCACGTCCGCCCCCTTCATCGGCACGCTGGACGGACAGAGACACACGGTGTCCGGCCTCTATATCGGCGCTCTGTCCGGCCGCATGGCACTGGGACTTTTCGGCGCGGCGGAGAACGCCGTGCTGCGCGATCTCACCGTGTCCGGCACCATAGACCTGACCGGTGCGGATATGGCCGATATACCGGAGCTGCTCAGCGTCGGCGGTCTGCTGGGCCGTGCCGGCGGCGGCACGACCGTGGAGGGCTGCACCGCGCAGGTGGATATCACCGCCTCTCTGCCTAATGCCGATGCCAGCCGCTCTGCGGCGCTGGGCGGTCTTGCCGGACGCCTCGCCGGTGACGGCGAGCATCGCCTGACGGACTGCCGCAGCGAGGGCAGCCTTACCGTGACGCTGGCGGCGGGCAGCCGCCATCCGGGCGGCGGCGGACAGGGCGGCGCAGGCGGCATCGCAGGCAGCATCACGTCCGCTGCGGCGCTGACGCGCTGCGTCAACACCGGCACAGTCACCGTTGGCCGCGCCGCCGGTGTGGGCGGCATTGCAGGCCGTCTGGATGGCGGAGACGCTGTTATCACCGTGACGCAGTGCGCCAATCAGGGGCAGATATCCAACGACACCGCCGCCTCGCTGCTCCGGCGGGGCGGCACCGGCGGCATCGCCGGGCTGGCTGTCTCCGGAAGCGTCACCATCAACAGCTGCTACAACACCGGCGTTATCGCCGGTCACACCATCGTCGGCGGTATTCTGGGCGGCGAGAGCGGCGATTACGCCGCCAGCATCCCCTCCTACGCCGGCAACAGCGCCCTTGTGATGCAGAATTGCTACAACGCGGGCGTCCTGCGTACCGGTGCGTCTACCCAGCGGATCGGCTCGCTGGCGGGCTATCCGCTGGACGGCTGCTACCGGGACGGGCTGACGGTGCTGACCGGCTGCGCCCGCGTCCCTCTGGGCTGGCGCAGCAGCCAGGGAGACAGCGTTGCCCAGCGGGATGCGCTGCCGCCGGAGGTGTTCCCCGGCCTTGTGCGCAGCATCGGCAGTCTGAATGGCGGCTATCCGCTGTTTACCTGGCAGCTTTTGGAGAGCCGCAGCCGCGAGACCGCTATCGCCTATCTGGAAACGTATTACACCCGGTATGTGGAACCCTATGCCTCCGCCGCCCAGCGGCAGACGCTGCGGCAGATGCTGGCGGATACCGCCGGTGTCATCCGCGGTGCGGAGAGGGTGGACGATATCCTGTCCGCCTATGACGATGCCATGGCCGCGCTGACCTCTCCGGAACTGCTGCAGCAGGCCATTGCCGCCGCTAAAGAAAAACTGACGGCGCTCTATAAGGCGGCGCGCAGGGCCTATCCGCACATCGCAAAGGAACTGAACACCCTGTATAAAAAGCAGTGCGCGGCGCTGGCGGACTGTACCACCGCCGTGGAGACGGACACCGTGCCGGACGGCTTTGCCGCCGGTGTGGTGGACTGCCTGCTGCTGGATATGGACGGCATCACCATGAAGGAGCTGGAGGAGCAGCTTCCGGCGGCGGAGCGTGCCGCCGCAGCTCTCACCGATACGCAGCGGGGGCTGCTGGTCTATTACGGCAAGCTTCCGGCTGCACAGGCACTGCTGACGCTCTACCGGCAGAATATCGAGAAGCTGGAAAAATGGACACGGGAGGACAAAAGAGCCTATGCCGATGTGATGGTACGGCTTACCGACCTGTTTGGAGAGACTCGTCAGGCCCTGGATGACGCCAGAGACGCAGAAAAGATGACCGCTGCGCTGGATACCTACTGCGCCGGTGTGGCGGAGGTTCTCATCACCGCCATCGGCCCCGTACCGGAGCTGCTGACCTTGGACGAGGGGATGCTGTATCAGCAGAATGTGCAGCGGGCGCAGGAGGCCTATGACCAGCTCACCCGTGTGCAGAAGAAGCTGGTATCCTTGACAGAGGCGCTGCTGGCGGCACAGGAGCGCTGCCGTCGGTTTGAACAGGATCTGGCCGCTGCCCGGCAGGTGGAGGCGCTGATCGCCGCCATCGGCACGGTGACACCCGACAGCCTTGCCGCCCTCCAGCGGGCGCAGAACGCCTACGACGCCCTGCCCACCGCCCAGAGACTATTGGTGTTGCCGGGGATGCTGACAAGTCTGCGCACGGCGTGGAGCGACTATCAGGTGCTGACGGCACAGCCGACCCTGCCGGAGCAGCCGGTCCCCGTTGCGCCCGTCACGCCGTCCCCAGCGCTGGAGCCGGAGGCCCGCGCCTTTGACGGGAGCCTTGTCTGGATGTCGCTGGGCGTGGCGGCCTGCGGCGGCGTCATCACCTTTATCGGCGCATGGTTTGCCGGCGCCCGCCGCACCGCCCGGAAACGGGCGGACAACAGTAAGGAGTGGTACTCATGAAAAAATGGGTCATACAGGCGCTGCGCCTGACGGCGGCACTGGTACTGGCACTGGCCGCCGTGTGGCTGGCGCTCCGTATGGAGCCGTCCGCCCCGCCGCAGACGGAGGTGCAGGCCGCCTCCCGCACGCTGGTGACGGAGGGCGAGCTGCTGTACGACGGGGAGGCACTGGCGGGCGCCGACGCCTCTCTCACCGGCGGGCTGTCCAACACGCTGCCGGATATGCCGGACGACGCGCCGGAGGAGCCGCCGGATATGCCGCCCACCGAACCGTCGGATAAGGACGGGCTGGATGATATACAGAATATCATAGACGGAGGCGGCGGATCCGGCGGCCAGCTGCCCGATCGGGATACCGGCGGAGAGGCCGGCGGCCAGCCGGAGCAGCCGGAGGAGGGCGATGCGTGGTTCACCACCTCCATCGTGGATGGCGACCGTGTGACGGCAGCCGCCTACCCCTTCACCATCCACCATCTGAAGCCGGAGGCGCAGGTGCTGGGGCTGTCCGTCGCCGTCAACGGCGTGGCTGCGGACTACGCCGCTAATACCGCCGCCGGGACGCTCACGCTGACCGGCGGCGCCAACACCGTCACCGTCACCGCCCAGTACCAGACGGCTGAGCGCGTTGTGAAGGCGTCACGCACCTACACCCTGTACTATCTGGACGGACAGTGGCTGCTGATCGTCCAGCGGGCGTCGGATCACGCCTCCCTCCGCGGGCTGACCGTGACGGAGCGGACGCTGACGTTTTCGGCGGTGGCGGTACAGGGCGATATGCAGCAGCCGGTGCAGACCGTCCGCGTCAACGGCAGCACCGTTACCGGCAGCGGCGACCGCTACACCGCCGTGCTGCGCGCCGGAGACAACGAGATCACCGTAGAGGCCGGCGGCAGCATCGGCCTGACGGAGACATACACCGTCACCTATACCGCCCCGTCCTTCCGCATCGACACCGCGTTCTCCGACGGGCAGAGCCGCACCATCACCGGTGACACACCCGCCGACGGCTCGGAGGCCGTCACCGTGGAGGGCGGCAGCGAAAGCGCCCGCGTCTGGGTGTCCGTGGAGGGCGTCACCGGCCTGGAGAGGCTGGAGGAGCTGCGTCTGGACGGACGCCGCCTTGCGCCGGGAGCCGACGGCGGCTATGCCGTCACGCTGAACGCCCGCGCTCCCGTGACCATGACGCTGTACTACACCGACTCGGACGGCGCTTCCCGGGAATACAGCTATATCCTGCGCTTCCGGCGCACCGACAGCGGCGAGGCGCTGCTCCCGCCCACTATCTCCGCCCAGATCGAGGCAGACGGCACCACCATGGGGCTGACGGACGGCCTGGTGCTGAAGAACCCCGCCGTCCTTTTGCTGGTGGAGGGACGCAGCGGAAAGGGAGAGCAACTTTACAGCAATAATTTCACCGTCACCGTCAACGGCACCGACATCCCTGCCCCTACCGCCCAGACCGGCAGCCTGTTCGGGTACGATGCCTACCTGCGGAACGAGGGCGCCAACACCATCACCGTTACCGCGGTGGACAACGAGGGCGTCAGTGCCTCCCGTACATGGACGGTGTACTACAAGGCGGGGGAGATCACCGTCACCATCAGCGTGGAGGCCACCACCGTGGGTCTTGGTATGCTGGTGCCGGCCACCGCCATCACCGTTCCCGGCGGCACCAGCGCCCTTACCATTCTGGAGGAGGCGCTGGCGCAGTACGGCTACACCGCCGCCCTGGATCGGGGCGAATACCTGTCCGCCATCTGCGGCCCCGGCATCTGCACCGGCTATTCGATCGACCCGGAGCTGAAGGAACTGATCGTGGCGGACGGCATGGACGCACAGGGCGTCGGATACGACCCGACGCCTGCCTCGGAGGATCGTCTGGGGGAATTCGACTTCTACCGCTGGTCGGGGTGGATGTTCTCCGTCAACGGGAGCTATCCCGGCATCAGCATGGCGTCCTACGCGCCGCAGGACGGCGCGGTGCTGCGCCTGCGCTTCACACTGGCCATGGGCAAGGACATCGGCGCCTATGACGGCTCCGGCGGCGCCTACGGCGAGTCCAGCGGCAATTATTACAGAGAATGGTAAAGGAGAAACGATGATGCATACCGGCGTAGAAAGCATCCTGCACGAGGTGCAGAAGGTCATTGTGGGCAAGGACGACGTGTTGGAAAAGATCCTTATGACGATCCTCTCCGGCGGTCATGTGCTGCTGGACGACGTACCCGGCACCGGCAAGACCACCACGGCGCTGGCATTCAGCCGCGCCCTCGGCCTGCAATATGGCCGTATCCAATTCACTCCCGACGTGCTGCCCTCGGATATCGTGGGCTTCTCCCTGTACCGGCGGGACAGCGGCACGTTCACCTACCAGCCCGGCGCGGTAATGACCAACCTGCTGTTGGCGGACGAGGTCAACCGCACCTCCAGCAAGACCCAGTCGGCGCTGCTGGAGGTGATGGAGGAGCGGCAGGTCACGGTGGACGGGGTGACCCATCCGCTGCCCGACCCCTTTGTGGTCATCGCCACCCAGAACCCGGTGGGCTCCGCCGGCACCCAGCTGCTGCCGCAGGCACAGCTGGACCGGTTTATGGTCCGTCTGGTCATGGGCTATCCCGATTTTGCCAGTCAGGTGAACATCCTCCGCGACCGCCGTACCGGCGATCCGCTGGACGCGGTGGAGACCGTGTCCTCTGCCGCCGCACTGCTGGAAATGCAGGCGCAGGCCCGCGCCGTTCACGTGGCGGACGCCCTGCTGGAGTATATCACCCATCTGGCGGAGGCCAGCCGCACCCATCCGCTGGTGACGCTGGGCATCAGCCCCCGCGGTGCGCTGGCGGTCTGCCGCATGTGCCGCAGCCGCGCCCTGATGGAGGGGCGGGACTATGTGCTGCCCGATGATGTGGCGTACATCTTCTCCGACGTCTGCGCCCACCGGCTCATCCTGTCCGCCAAGGCGCGCATCACGGAGACGTCGGCCTCCGACGTGCTGGCGGAGGTGCTGGCGGCGGTACCCCGCCCCGACCGCATCTGACCATGGCAGGAAACCGTATTTTGTTTGCGCTCTGGCTGCTGCTGTGGCTGGCGGCGTGGGCGCTGGGCGCGGGCAACGTGTCCGGCGGCATACTGCTGGGCAGCTTGCTGCTGGCGGCGGGGGAGCTCATACTGACCCGCCGTATCCGGCGGCGGCTGTCGGCGGCGCTGACCGCCGGCCTTTCCTGCGGGAAGGGGCAGCCGCTGCCGGTAACGCTCACCGTGACCAACGCCGGATTTTTCACCGCCCCGCAGGTGCGCGCCGTGGTGCGCTGCCGCGACCTGCTCACCGGCGAGCAGTGGGAAAAGGCCCTGCGCCTCGCCGTACCCGGCAGGGGGGAGGGCTGCGCCGACACGGTCTTTACGCTGCCCCATTGCGGCAAGCTGGAGCTGACGGTACAGACGCTGGCGGTCTTTGATCTGCTGGGACTGTGGGCGGCGCGGCAGCCGGTATCTCTCGCCGCCTCGGCGCTGGTGCTGCCGGAGCTGTGGCCGGTCACGCTGTCCCTGTCGGAGCAGTGCGTGCCGGACGCGGACAGCGCAGAATACTCCATGACCCGCCCCGGCGACGACCCCAGCGAGCCCTTTGGCCTTCGGGAGTACCAAGCCGGCGACCGCCTGCGCAGCATCCACTGGAAGCTGTCGGAGAAAACGGACGCGCTGATGGTGCGGCAGCTTGGCCTGCCGGTGGACGATACCCTGCTGCTGGTGCTGGACAACTCCGCCGCCGCGCCGCCGTCCCCGGCGGAGCGGGAGGCGCTGGGCGAGGCGGTGGTATCCGTCTCCGCTGCCCTGTGCCAACAGGACGTGGCGCACCGCATCGCTTGGCTGAACCGTCCCGGCGGCGAATTGGCCTTCCGCGCCGTCTCCTCCATGGAGGAGCTGACAGAGGCGCTGCCGGACATCCTCTCCGCCGAAACAGAGGCGGAGGCGGAGGAGGTGCCTGCCCGCCTGCTGTCCTGCCGGACCGCCGACGCCGCCCGGATGCTGGTGCTGACGCTGCGCCCTGCCGGGGAGCCGTCCACCGCCATGGTGTTCTGCACCGTTACCCCATCGGCGCTTCGCGGAAAGGAGGGACTGACCGTTGCACTCTGATGATCTTCGGCGTTTCATCCCCGCCGCATTGCTGGCGGCGTCCTTCCCGCTGCTGCTGACGGGACTTTTGGAGCTGTCCGTATCCCTATGGCTGCCCCTGCTGGCCGCCCTGCTGTCCGCCGGGACGGTGACGGCCTTTTCCGGCAGCCGCCGCCCGTGGCTCCCGCCCCTGTGCTGGGTCGCCCTGTGCGCCGCCGCGCTGCTGGTGACAGGCGAGGCCCTGGCCGGAGGACTGGCTGCGCTGGTGAATGCCGCGCTGCACACATGGCAGCAGGTGTTTCCTCGGATCTACCCCGTATTTGCCGCGCCGGAGGACAATGGGGCGCTGACGGCGCTGCTGACGGTGGCCGCCGCCCTCTGGGGTGTGTGGAGCGCCCGCTGCGTCCTGCGCCCCCGTTATCTGCCTCTGTGCCTGACGGCGCTGCCGCTGGCGGCGGCAGTCGTGGTGCTGGCGCCCGCCGCGCCCCTGTGGTGGATGGCGCTGGCGGCACTGACGCTGCTCCTTTTGTACCTTCTGGCCTTCACCGGGAGGGGCGTTGCCGCCCTGCGCGTCTGGTGCCGCGCCGCCGCGATACTGCTGGCGGTCACGGTGCTGGGGGGCTGGAGCGGCGACGCCGCCCATCCCGCGTGGCTGGACGATGGCAGGACTGCCGTCCTTGCAGGCGTGGATGCCCTGCGCTACGGGGATAATGCCGCCGCCGGTCTGCCGGGAGGCGACCTGACCGCCGCCGCGCCCGTCCGGACGGAGACGCCGATGCTCGCCGTCACGATGACCGACCCCGCCTCCTGCTATCTGCGGGGTTTTGTGGGGGAGACGTATGCGAATGGCCGCTGGACGACGCTGGACAGCTCTACGCTGGCGGACGGCGCTGACACGTTCTACTGGCTGCACAAGGACGGCTTCCGCCCCCTGACCCAGCTGACAGCGGCGGCACACGCCGCCGTACCGGAGCTGTCGGAGGCGGATAACACCATGACGGTGGAAAATACCGGCGCCTCATCGAAATATCTTTACGCGCCGTATGAATTGCGGTATGATACACCTATACCCGACGAAAATACCGTGGGGGAGGCGGCGCTGTCCGCACCCGGTCTTCGGGGACAGCGGGCCTATACGCTCCACGCCGCCGGGGGTCTTCTCACCAAGTACCGCCGCATCGGCGCATCTTTGGCGGAGGACACCGCCGCCAACGCCGCCTTTCTGGAGGCGGAGAGCGCCTACAACCGCTTTGCCTACCAGCACTACACGGATGTCCCCGAGGATATCCGCCGTTTCCTGACGGAGAAGCTCAGCGGCTGGGAGAGAGAGCCGGGGCAGATCCATTTTGACTGCCAGCGCGCCAAGCAGAACATCCTGTTCTACCTGACCACCTACACCACCTATACGGAGACGGCGTCCGCGCCGCCCGCCGGTACAGACCCCGTCCTCTACTTTTTGGACGGCGCGCAGACCGGCGGCGACGCCCAATATGCGGCGGCGGCTGCCATGATGTTCCGTTACTACGGCATCCCCGCCCGCTGTGTGGAGGGCTTTCTGGTGACGAGGGATGCCGCTGCATCCATGACGCCGGGACAGCCCCTGACCCTCACCGGACAGAGCGGCCACACATGGGTGGAGTACTATCAGGACGGCGTGGGCTGGCTGCCCTTCGAGGTGGCGCCGCCCTACCTCAGCGTCATGGAGCAGGCGGAGAGCTATCGGGATATCTCCGGCCTTGTGGGACAGGCGCCGCCGGACACGGAGAACAGCGAGGAGCCGGACGCGCCGGACAGCGACCTGACCCGGACCCTCCGGGAGTTCTGGCTCAAGCACCGGCTGACCATCCTGCTGACGCTGTCCGTCCTGCTGACCGCCGCCGTGGTGTGCCTGTTCGCCGGCTGGATCATCTGGGAGCGGAAAAAGACCGCCCGCCGCAAGGCGCGGTTTGCCGATCCCCACGTTCCAACCGCCATCGACGCCATTTTCCGCTACACCGTGGATGTGCTGCGCGCCAAGGGAATGCCCAGCGCCAACTGCGCCCCCGCCGACTACGCCCCCTATCTGGACGAGGATCTGCGGGCGTCGTATCTGGCGGTGGCCGCCCTGTGGGAGCAGGCACGCTTCCGCGATGCACCCATGGACGAGTCCCAGCGCCGCCGCGCCCTCGATTTGCAGGAGCAGGTCTGGACGCGGACATGGCGCCGTGCGGGACTGGGCGAAAGACTGCGGCTGAAATATAGGGAATTTCTGTAAGGAGGAACTGTCCATGCCCACCATGAAAAAGTATATCCTGCCGTTTATCCTGCTGCTGAGCCTGCTGCTCACCGCCTGCGGCGCACAGCCGTCCGGCGGGGAGGAGGCTCCGTGGCAGACCGCCCTCCGGCAGACCGGGGAGTACCTGCTGGCGCAGGACGCCCCATCCGCCGGCCCTGTGAACGGTGACTGGACGGTGGTGGGGCTTCGCGCCGCCGGCCTGCTGGAGCGGGAGACGGCCGCCGTCTACTATGAGTCTGTCGTGGAATACACGGCGCAGGCGGAGGGGAACCGGCTGAACGCCAATAAGTCCTCGGAGAACTCCCGGACGATCCTGGGCGTCACCGCCGCCGGACACAACGCCGCCGATGTGGCGGGCGTGGATCTGACGGCGGGACTGGGCGACATGGAATACCTCCGCCGTCAGGGACTGAACGGTCCCATCTGGGCGCTGATCGCGCTGGACTGCGGCGCATACCCTGACCCTGTGCCTATGGCGGGCGCGGAGCCTGTGACCCGCGCCGCGCTGGTGGCGGAGCTGCTGTCCGCCCGCTGCACCGACGGCGGCTGGTCGCTGATGGGTGACACGATGGACGTGGACATCACCGCCATGACGCTGACGGCGCTGGCCCCCTACACGGGGGAGGCGGCGGTGCAGGAGGCGGTGGATGAGGCGCTGGCGCTGCTGTCCGACGCCCAGCTCCCCAGCGGCGGCTTCGCCAGCTGGGGTACGGAGAATTGTGAGTCCGCGGCGCAGGTGCTGGTGGCGCTGACATCTCTGGGCATCGACCCCCTCGCCGACAGCCGCTTCGTCAAGGACGGCGCCACAGTGCCGGACGCCGTGGCGTCCTTCGCGGTGGAGGGCGGCGGCTTCCGCCACATCGCCGGGCAGACCGCCCCGGACAATATCGCCACGGAGCAGGGCTTCTACGCGCTGGCGGCGTGCCAGCGCTTTACGAAGGGGCAGCCCCGCTTATACGACATGACCGCCGTGGAGCAGGATCGCTACCAGACCGACCCGGTGCCGGAGGGCAAGCCCCAGCCGGTGGAACCGGAGAACGCACAGGTGGCCGATACCGCCGACTGCACCTGCACCATCTCCATCACCTGCGAGGTGCTGCTGGATAACATGGACAAGCTGGCGCAGAACAAGCGGCCGCTGGTGCCGGAGGACGGCGTGCTTCTGCCGGAGACGCAGGTCACGTTTGCCGCCGGGGAGAGCGCCTTTGATGTGCTCCAGCGGGTCTGCCGGGAGAATAAGATCCACATGGAATCCAGCTTCACGCCCCTCTACAACAGCGCCTATATCGAGGGCATCGGCAACCTCTACGAGTTCGACGCCGGCAGCCTGTCCGGGTGGATGTACACCGTCAACGACTGGTTCCCCAACTACGGCTGCTCCCGCTATCAGCTGCGGGACGGAGATGTGCTGCACTGGGTCTACACCTGCGATCTGGGCAAGGATGTAGGCGGCGGCATGACCAACTGAATCACCGCGCCCGCCTGTCATGGACAGGCGGGCGCTCTTTGTCCACGCCCCTCGCAGAAGTCCCAAATTCTCCTGACGGGAAACCTGTGCATTTCTACACATTTTCCGTCTGGCGCAGAGCCCTCTATCCGTGTATAATGGAGAAAAACAAGACCGTGCCAGCGGCACGGCAGGAAGGAGCGAGACCGGCTTATGCAGATCACACAGCTTAAAAAGGTACTGGTCGCCAACCGGGGCGAGATCGCGGTGCGCATTTTCCGCGCCTGCCACGATCTGGGGCTTCACACCGTGGCCATCTATTCCAATGAGGATACCTATTCGCTGTTCCGCACCAAGGCGGACGAGGCGTATCTGGTGGGTGAGAAGAAGTCGCCGCTGGGCGCCTATCTGGACATCCCCGGCATCATCGGCCTTGCCCGCCGCCGGGGCGTCACCGCCATCCATCCCGGCTACGGCTTTCTGTCCGAGAACGCCGATTTTGCCCGGGCGTGCGAGGAAAACGGCATCCTGTTCGTGGGCCCGTCCGCCGATGTGCTGGCCAAGATGGGCGATAAGCTCAGTGCCAAGGAGATCGCCATCCAGTGCGGCGTACCCATCATCCCCGGCTGCACCGAGCCGCTGCGGGACGCCGACGACGCGCTGGAAAAGGCCGTCAGCTTCGGCTTCCCCGTCATCCTGAAGGCCGCTGCCGGCGGCGGCGGACGCGGTATGCGCCGCTGCGACCGGCCGGAGGAGGTCAAGACCGCCTATGAGCTGGTACACAGCGAGGCGGAGAAGTCCTTCGGCTGCGGCGACATCTTCATGGAGAAGTATCTGGAGGAGCCCAAGCACATCGAGGTGCAGATCCTGGCCGATCAGTACGGCAACGTCTACCATCTGGGCGAGCGTGACTGCTCCCTCCAGCGCCGGTACCAGAAGGTGGTGGAGTTCGCCCCCGCGTGGTCGGTGCCCAAGGAGACGGTGGAGGCGCTGCGCCGTGACGCGGTGAAGATCGCCAAGTCCGTCCGCTATGTCAGCGCCGGTACGGTGGAGTTCCTGGTGGACAAATCCGGGAACTACTACTTTATTGAGATGAACCCCCGCATTCAGGTGGAGCATACCGTCACAGAGATGGTCACCGGCGTGGATATCGTCCGCGCCCAGCTGCTCATCGCCGCCGGGTATCCCCTGAGCTGTCCGGAGATCGGTCTGACGAAGCAGGAGGACGTACATATCGACGGCTACGCCATCCAGTGCCGCGTCACCACGGAGGATCCCTCCAACAACTTTGCCCCCGACAACGGCAAGGTCACGGCATATCACTCCCCCGGCGGCTTCGGCGTCCGTCTGGACGGCGGCAACGTGGGCGTTGGCACCGTCATCTCTCCGTACTACGACTCACTGCTGGTGAAGGTCACCAGCTGGGACCGCACCTTCGCCGCCGCCTGCCGCAAGTCTGCCCGCGCCATCAACGAGGTGCGCGTCCGGGGCGTTAAGACCAACATCCCCTTCGTCACCAATATTCTGGCGCACCCCGTGTTCGTCAACGGCCAGTGCCACACCAAGTTCATCGACGAGACGCCGGAGCTGTTCGAGATCATGGATTCCCGTGACCGCGCCACCCGCGTCCTACGGTATATCTCTGAAATTCAGGTGGCCAACCCCGACGCCGAGCGCCACCAGTACGACATCCCCCGCTTCCCGGAGGCCAAGGAGCCGCTGGGTCCCGGCCTCAAGCAGCTCTTGGATGCGGAGGGCCCCGAGGCGGTGAAAAACTGGGTGCTGGGGCAGAAGAAGCTGCTGCTCACCGACACCACCATGCGGGACGCCCACCAGAGCCTGCTGTCCACCCGTATGCGTACCCGCGACATGGTCAAGGGCGCCGACGGCATGGCGGATATCCTGCGGGACTGCTTCTCGCTGGAGATGTGGGGCGGCGCCACCTTCGACGTGGCCTACCGCTTCCTCCACGAGTCCCCGTGGGAGCGCCTGCGCCTGCTGCGGGAGAAGATCCCCAACATCCCGTTCCAGATGCTGCTGCGCGGCTCCAATCTGGTGGGCTACGCCAACTATCCCGACAATCTGGTGCGGGCCTTCGTGGAGGAGGCCGCCCAGCGCGGCATCGACGTGTTCCGCGTCTTCGACTCCCTGAACTGGGTGCCGGGCATGGAGGTGGCCATGGAGGAGGTGCTCCGCCAGAACAAGCTGCTGGAGGCAACGATGTGCTACACCGGCGATATTCTGGACGAGACGAAGGACAAGTACACTCTGAAATATTATGTCAACCTCGCCAAGGAGCTGGAAAAGCGGGGCGCTCATATGCTGGCCATCAAGGATATGTCCGGACTGCTGAAGCCCTACGCCGCCAAGAAGCTGGTGACCACCCTGAAGCAGGAGGTGGGGCTGCCCATCCACCTGCACACCCACGATACCACCGGCAATCAGGTGGCGGCGCTGCTGCTGGCGGCCGAGGCCGGCGTGGACGTGGTGGACGTGGCCTGCGCGCCGATGGCGGGGCTCACCAGCCAGCCGTCTCTGGACGCGGTGGTGGCCGCTCTCCACGGCACGGAGCGCGACACCGGTCTTGACCTGCGCCGGGTACAGGAGCTGAGCAACTACTGGGCGGATGTGCGCCTGCGGTACGAGAGCTTCGACCACGGCCTGAAGTCCTCCACCACCGACATCTACCGCTACGAGATCCCCGGCGGTCAGTACACCAACCTCCGCCCGCAGGTGGAGTCTCTGGGCCTCGGCGACCGGTTCGAGGAGGTCAAGGAGATGTACAAGACCGTCAACGATATGCTGGGCGACCCAGTGAAGGTCACGCCCTCGTCCAAGGTGGTGGGCGATCTGGCCATCTTCATGGTGCAGAACGACCTGACGCCGGAGAATATCGTCCGCCGCGGCGAGGCGCTGGCGTTCCCCGATTCCGTGGTGTCCTACTTCAAGGGCATGATGGGTCAGCCCGCGTGGGGCTTCCCGAAGGAGCTGCAAAGAGTGGTGCTCAAGGGCGAGGAGCCCATCACCTGCCGTCCCGGCAAGCTGCTGCCCCCCGTGGACTTCGACAAGCTGCGCTGCGAGGTGGAGCAGTTCCGCGACGACCCGGAGAAGAAGGACCTCATCTCCTACGCCATGTATCCCAAGGTCTATGAGGATTTCTGCCGCCACCGCAAGGAGTACGGCTATATCACCCGCATGGGCAGCCATGTGTTCTTCAACGGCATGGCGCTGGGCGAGACGAACAAGATCAACATCGAGGACGGCAAGACGCTGGTCATCAAGTATCTGGGTCTGGGCGACCGCAACAACGACGGTACCATCAACGTCCAGTTCGAGCTGAACGGTATGCGCCGCGAGGTCACCGTCCGCGACCCCCACGCTTCCGAGGAGACACGGCAGGCCACGCTGGCCGACGAGTCCGATCCCATGCAGGTGGGTACGTCCATCCCCGGTATGGTGTCCAAGCTCTCCGTCAAGCAGGGCGACCATGTGGAGAAGGATCAGGTGCTGGCCGTCATCGAGGCCATGAAGATGGAGACCGCCATCACCGCCCGGGCTGCCGGTACGGTGAAGACCGTCCGCGTCAAGGAGGGCCAGCCCGTCAAGGCCAAGGAGCTTCTGATGGTGCTGGAATAACATCTATACGAACATCCCGCCGCGGGTACGCCCGCGGCGGGATGTTTTGCCTCGTCCATCCGCTGCGACTGTACAAAATTCGGGCAAAAGCGGGAAAGTGTTTGGTTTTTTCTGTGTCACATTCTGTATAATGGAAAATGTCCCTTTTTGCGGACGTTTTAGGATCGGAACTATGTGATGTGCGGCGTGGAAAGCTCCCGCGCCGCTGACGGAGGACATATGCGAAATATCTGGAAGATATTCAAAACGGACATCCGCACGCTGAGCAAGTGCTTTTTTGCCAGCGTGGTGGTAGTGGCCATTGCCCTGCTGCCCAGCCTGTACGCATGGCTGAACATCTACTCCAACTGGGACCCCTACGGCAACACCAGCGGCATCTCCATCGCCGTGGCGTCACTGGACCGGGGCTACACCGACAACGGCGAGTACGTCAATAAGGGCCGGGACGTGCAGGAGGATCTGAAGACCTCCACGTCCATCAACTGGGTCATCGTGGACACGGAGCAGGAGGCGGTGGACGGCGTGTACGCCGGCGACTACTATGCCGCCGTGGTCATCGACGAGGACTTTTCCCACAAGATGTACCGGATGTTCACGGACTGGACCGGCCAGCCCGCCATCACCTACTATGAAAACGCCAAGAAAAACGCCGTGGCCACCAAAATCACCGACACGGCGGTGGAGACGCTGAAGCGCTCCATCAGCGAGAACTATCTGGAGGTGGTCATCAGCGGCATCATGGAGCAGAGCAATCTGCTGGCCGCCGATCTGACGGAGACCGATCCGGAGACCGCGGTGAAGGGCCTTCTGTACCAGACACAGGATGTACTGTCCGGGTGCAGCCATATGATGGACGCCTTCCGCGCCGCCGGCGGCTCCGGCGGTATCTCCGCCGCCGATGCCGAGGCGCTGTCCGCCGCCATTGCCCATATCAACCAGAATCTGCCGGACGGCGAGGAGGTGGCGGATACCGCCGCCGCCATACAGCACGCGCTGTATACGGCGCTGGAGAAGGTGGAGCGTGCACTGGATCGTCTGGAGCAAAAGCAGGACGACATCCACCTGCCGGAGATCCGGAAGGAGCTGGAGGACGCCGCCGCCGAGATGGGCAAGCTCAGCGCACGGCTCAATGCGCTGGCCGACCGGCTGGAGTCCACCGCCATTTCCGGCACCCATCTGGTCACGGCGCAGATCCAGCACCTCCGCGGGCTGGCTGACCGCTGCTCTGCCCTCCGGAAGATGCTGAACGAGCTGGCCGCCGCCAGTGATATCAGCGGTCTGCAAAAAGATTGCGCCGCGCTGGTGGCAGCCATCCGTGAGATGACCGACCAGATCCCCGTCACGGAGCATGAGCTGCGGGATCAACTGGATACGGTGGTGTCGGATGTGTCCGACGCCATGGAGGGTGTGAAGGCGCTGTCCAACGACGTCAAGGCCCTGCGGGGGGCGATGGCCAACACCACGCAGGCGCTGAGCACTACCATGGAGCTGCTGCGTCCGGCGGCGGAGCGGATGGTCACATCGCTGTCCGAGACCATCGACAGGCTGGAGGGCGCCACCACCAGCGAGTACACGGATATGCTGCTGACCATACTGGGCGGCGATCCCGCCGCGTACAGCCAGTATTTCCCGGAGATGGTGCAGACCACGGTGAACAAGGTCTATCCCATTGAGAACTACGGCTCCGCCATGGCGCCGTTCTACACCACGCTGGCTATCTGGGTGGGCGGCGTCATCCTGTCGTCCATCGTGAAGATCCATGCCCGCACCGACGGGCTCATCGACCCCAAGCCGGCAGAGCTGTACTTCGGCCGGTACCTGTTCTTCTTCCTGATCAGCCAGATACAGGCGGCGGTGATCGTCACCGGCGACCTGTACCTGCTGAAGATACAATGTCTGAACCCGGGGCTGCTGTACCTGACGGCATCCCTGACGGCCTTTACCTTCAGCCTGCTGATCTACTCCCTTGCCATCTCCTTCGGCGACGTGGGAAAGGCCGTGGTGGTGGTCATCATGGTCATGCAGATCGCAGGCTCCTCCGGCACGTTCCCCATCGAGCTGCTGCCGGAGATCTATCAGAAAATCTACCGCTTCTTCCCGTTCCCCTATGCCATTGACGCCATGCGTGAGTGTATCTGCGGTTTGTACGGCGACTACTACATAACGCAGCTTGCGTTCCTGCTGCTGTTCGCTGTTGCCGCGCTGCTCATCGGACTGCTGGTGCGTCGTCCGCTCATGGGACTGAACCACTTTATGGAGGAGAAGCTGGAGGAGACGGAGCTGCTGTGAAAGGAGGCGGATGTACCATGACAACGGAAAGAGAATATCAGGAGCTGTACGATCGCCTGCTGGATGAGGTGCGGACGCTGCACAAGAACAACCGGCGGCGCATCCGCAACGGTATGCGGATGCTGCTGGTGGTGACGGTGGGGCTGATGCTGCTGATGTTCCTGGCACAGGGCAACAAGGTGTTCACCCTGATGCTGTGGATCTTCTCCATGTTCGCCGTGGCGGCGTATCTGATCGCCGTGGAGTACGCGGACTACGAGCTGCAAAAGAAGCTGGAGCAGATCACCCAGATGGAACTGGAGAGCATGGGGGCGCTGCTGGAGCTGCCGGAGCTGCCCCGTATGCCGCGTCTGCCTGACCGGCGGTACCATGGCCGCCGGGAGGAGACCACAGCGAATATCGTGATCGAGTCCGAGCCCGTCTCCGCCGAGGATGCGCAGGAACCGATGGCGGAGGAGAGCTACTCTGTGGAGGATATTTTGCAGGAGGTACACGGACAGACGCCGCAGCAGCAGAAGCCGCAGGCACCGCAGAAGCGTCAGGAGACGCAGAAAGCGCAGAACGTGCGGAAAATGCCGCAGGGCGGCGCTGCCGACAGCGCACAGCTGCTGGAGGGGCTGCTGCGTGACCCGCAGAAGCTGGCGGGCGATCTGGAGCTGCTGACCCGTGCGCTGCAGGGACTGTCTGACGATCTGCGCCGCGCCGCGGCGCAGCAGGAGGAGGTGGACAGATGAGAAATATCTGGCGTATTTTCTGCGCCGATTGGAAGCGCCTGACTGCCAGCGTGGTGGCGGTGGTGGTCATGCTGGGCCTGTGTCTGGTGCCCTGCCTCTATGCGTGGTTCAACATTCTGTCCAACTGGGATCCCTACGGCCCCGCCTCCACCGGCCGTATCAAGGTGGCGGTGGCCAGCGAGGACGACGGCTACGAGGTGCTGGGACTCCACCTGAACATCGGCGAGCTGGTGCTGCAGGGGCTGGAGACCAACGACCAGATGGGCTGGGTCTTTGTGGACGATGCCCAGACGGCGCTGGACGGCGTGAACGCCGGCGACTACTATGCCGCGCTGATCCTGCCGCCGGAGTTTACCGGCGACTTTGTCAGCATTCTGGAGGGCGACCTGCGCCATCCGGAGATCCAGTATTACGAGAACGAGAAAAAGAACGCCATTGCCCCCAAGATCACCGGCAAGGCCAAAACCGCCGTGCAGGAGGAGATCAACACCACCATTCTGGAGAAGGTGGCCGATGCCCTGACTACCGCCGGTTCTGTGTTCAAGGCCATGGGACTTGACGGGCAGGACGTTGCCAATGACCTGCTGGAGAAGCTGTCCTCCGCCCAGCAGGATATGGATCAGATGGCGGAGGTGTTCCGCTCTCTGCAAAATGTGATGGAGGGCGCCAGCAGTCTGCTGGCTGCCTCCGCCATCACCATCAGCGACGCGCAGAGCACCATGAACAGCACCTCTGCCGCCGTCGGCAGCACCGTGCAGCTCATTGACACCGGGATCGAGGCGGCGGACGACACCTCCGACGACCTGCTGCAGGTGCTGAACGCCGCCGATACCGTCCTCTCCGATCTGGAGGATATGCTCAACGGCGTGGATCTGACCCCTGCCGAGGATATTGCCCACGAAAAGGTCATTTCTCAGATCGACAAGGTGATCGCCGCACTGCAAAGAGTCTGCAACAGAACGGACGACGCTGTGCTGGTGGATCGGCTGGAGGCCGCCATCGACCGGCTGGAGACGCTGAAAAGCGCCGTGGAGCAGTCCGGCCTGTCCCATGTGCAGGACGAGCTGCGGGAGGTGATCGGGGAGGTCCGCGAGCTGCTGCGTACCGCCGCCGTCAAGACCAATCAGCAGGTCAACGCCTACATCCACAGGGCCGGAGAGCGGGCGCAGTCCACCCTCGGCTCCGTGCAGGAGATCCTGACCGCCTCCTCCGGCGCGCTGGGCGGCGTGTCCGGCACCCTGCGCTCCTATTCCAACGCCGTCTCCGCCGCCCAGCCCACGCTGGCAGCCAGCGTCACACTGGCGGAGAGCGTGTCCGGCTATCTGGCGGATATGGAGGAGGACATCCGCCGCATCACCGACAGCGATGCCTTCAAGCGTTTTGTGGAGCTGATGGCCAGCGATTCCGACAGCATGGCGGCGTATCTGGCCTCCCCGGTGCAGATGAACACCCAGATCATCTACGAGATCAAGGACTACGGCGCCGCCATGTCCCCATACTATGTGATGCTGGCTCTGTTTGTAGGCAGCCTCCTGACGGCGGTGATGGTAAAGGTGCCGGTGACCCAGCCGAAATTCCAGCAGTGCCGCGCCGTGGAGCGGTATTTCGGGCGATTCATGATCTTCTTCCTCATGGCCATCGCGCAGGCGCTGGTGACGGCCTTCGGCTGTCTGCACTTTGTGGGCATGGAGGCGGCGGAGCCCGCGCTGTTTGTGCTGGCGTGCTGCATCTGTTCTTTGAACTTTGCCTTTATGAACTATGCGCTGGTCTACTCGCTGGACAACGTGGGTCTTGCTATCTCCGTCATTATCATGGTGTTACAGGTGGCCGGCTCCGGCGGCTCCTACCCCATCGACGTGCTGCCTGTGCTGTTCCGAAGCCTGTATCCCTTTATGCCCTTCCACTACGGCATGGACATGATCCGCGAAACCATCGGCGGAATGTACGGCCAGACATATCTGCACTGTGCGCTGATCCTGCTGGGAATGTGCGTGCTGTTCACCGTCTTTGGCCTGCTGGTCTACTATCCGGCCCGCCAGCTGAATGCGGCCATCGCCGCCAGCAAGGAGAAGTCCGGCATTATGTAAACACCTGCCTTGTGGCAGCAAAAGAGCCGCCGCCCCATTCGGGCGGCGGCTCACGGCGCTTATGCTTTATAAAAAACGAATATCTATCCGGCGGGAATCATTCCATGCCTATGCAGCGGTCATACTCCACCTGCATCACGGAGGCGATGGTATGCCGGCCGTATTCATCCAGCTTTGCATACTGGGTCAGCAGCTTCTCGGTGTCGTCCGTCAGGTAGAGGGCGGCGTCGTCGGACATGGCCTTGATGCCCAGGATCTTGCAGATGCGCATCACCGTGTCGAAGGAGGAACCGCCGACACCGTTGTGCAGGGCGCTGTTGATGGTGGACAGGGGGATATCCACCGCGAAAGCGAACTGCCGCACGCTCCGATACTGCCGTGTGATCTCGTCTCGAACCAGCTTTGTAAGATTATCCATATCAGAACCTCGCTTTTCTGTAAAGAATTTCCAATTGAAGTGCAGTAAGTATAACACGAATTTCCGCACAAGCCAATAGGAAAAGTGAAAATTCACAAAAAAATAATAAAATACAATTTGGAATTTATACAGGCGCTGTGCATAGCGGGAGTAGGGCGCCGTAAATGCCCCTTTTAATTTATAGCGCACTGTGTTATAATAAAATTTCGGAGGGAACTCTGTTTATGAAAACACCGAAACTCTATACACCGAAGACCCGTGGGGGGCGCTTGGCGGGGGACATGATCCGCCGCTACTACGCCCACGATGTGGCGCGGGACAGCGCGGCGCTGACATACTATCTGCTGTTTGCCCTGTTCCCGCTGCTGATCTTCGTCAGCACGCTGCTGGGTATTCTGGAACTGGATATCGACAGCATCACGGCGGTGCTGGCGCCTCTGCTGCCATCCGACGTGGTGGGCGTGGTGCGCTCCTATCTGGAGTATGTGGCCGCCAACCAGAGCCGCCAGCTGCTGTGGTTCAGCCTGGTCTTCTCCATCTGGTTTCCCATGCGCTCCACCGGCTGCCTGATGCACTCGCTGCGTAAGGCGTTTCACCGCAGCTCGCCGGAGAATATCCTGCTGGGACAGCTGCGGAATCTGCTATTTACCGTCTGGATGATCGTTGTCATCGGTCTGACGCTGCTGCTGGTGGTGATGGGCCGCCGCGCCCTGCACTTCTTGTCCCACCTGCTGCCCCTGTCGGAAACGTTCATCAGCGTGTGGGGCTATCTGCGCTTCGTGATCCTGGCGCTCATCATGGCCATCTCGCTGGGGCTTCTGTATCAGCTGGCGCTGGGCCAGCGCCGTCCCCTGCGGGAGGTGCTGCCCGGCGTGGGCAGCTCCCTTGCCGCGTGGATGCTGCTGAGTATGGCATTTTCCTATTATGTGGAGAACGTGGCTCAATATGCACGGCTATACGGCTCTATCGCCACCATCGTGGTGGTGCTGCTGTGGCTGTATATGTCCGGGCAGGTGCTGATTTTGGGCGCGGAGCTGTCGGCAGCTCTGGCCCAGCAAAAGAAAAACGCCGCGCCCCCGTCGGGCGGGGAGGAGGAAGCATGAAGATCATCATCGTAGGCTGCGGTAAGGTGGGGTACGCCATTGCACGCCAGATGGAGCAGGAAAAGCATGACATCGTCATGGTGGACAACGAGATCGCCCATCTGACCAAGGCGGACAACACGCTGGACGTCATGTGCATCCACGGCAGCGGTGCATCCATCAGCGTACTGATGGATGCCGGCGTCCGTTCGGCGGATCTGGTCATCGCCGTCACCGGCGTGGACGACACCAATATGGTCTGCTGCCTGATGGCCAAGAGTCTGGGCGCCCGCCACACCATCGCCCGTGTCCGCAACACAGAGTACCGCCGGGATGCGGACATCCTCAAGCGGGAGATCGGGCTGGATATGGTCATCAACCCCGATCTGGCGGCGGCGCAGGAGATCGCCCGTATCCTCAGCTTCCCCGCCGCCATCTCCGTGGAGCCGTTTGCCGGCGGCCTCATCGACATGATCGGCCTGCAGGCGCAGCCGGAGGATTTCCTTGTGGGCCGCAGTCTGGGAGAGTCACACGGCGACCGCAAGGCCAATGTGCTGATCTGCGCCGTTCAGCGGGGCGACGAGTGCATCATCCCCAACGGCTCCTTTGTGCCGCAGGCCGACGACCGGCTGTATATGGTAGGTGCCAAGACGGAGCTGCAAAAAATGCTCAAGGCCATGGGCCGTACGCTCCACCGGGTCAAGACGGTGGCGATGCTGGGCGGCAGCCGCATCAGTATGTACCTGTACTGGGAGCTGGCGCACACCGGCACCCATGTCCGCATCGTGGAGCAGGATCACGAGAAGTGCCTGACCCTGTCCCAGCACCTGCCGGACGCCATGATCATCGAGGGCGACGGCACGGACAACGATCTCATTCAGGCGGAGAACATCTTCGGCGCCGACGCCTTCGTGTCCCTGACCGGCCGCGACGAGGAGAACCTGCTGATGGCCATGTCCGCCCGCCGTGCCGGTGTGCGGAAGGTGCTGGCCAAGATGACCCGTCCCAACTACATGGAGCTGCTGCAGGACACCGGTCTGGGCAGCATCATCAGCCCCAAGGATATCATCGCCAACCAGATCACCCGCTACGTCCGTGCGCTGGCCAATTCCGAGGGCATGACCGTGGAGTCGCTGTACAAGCTGCTGGGCGGACAGGTGGAGGCGCTGGAGTTCCTGGCTACCGGGCCCTCCGACCGCCTGCTGCACATCCCGCTGAAGGATCTGGACCTGCGCAGCGGTGTGCTGCTGGCCGCCATCGTCCGGGAGGATGTGACCATCATCCCCGGCGGCCTGACCACCATCGAGGAGGGAGACCATGTGCTGGTCATCGCCCAGTCCATGGGGCTGAACGACCTGACGGATATTCTGGCGTGACGGCTGCAAACGAAAAACATAAAAAGAACCGTGCCGCAAGGCACGGTTCTTTTTATGTAAACTACGATTCCAAGCCCAACGGCTCCCGCAGCGCCGCGTACAGCGCCGCTGTGTCAGGCGTCTCGCCGGTGAAGAAGGTGAACGCCCGCACCGCCTGCCGGATCAGCAGGTCGATACCGCCTACCGTCCGCAGCCCCTGCCGCGCCGCCGCCTCCAGCAGCGCCGTGCGCCGGGGATGGTAGACCAGATCGTACACCACGGCGCGTGGCGGCAATGCCTGCAAAAAGTCCAGTTCAGCAAAGGCCGGACTGTCCGCCATGCCCAGCGGTGTGGCGTTCACCAGCAGGTCACACGCAGTCGCCGCCTGCTGTAGGGCGTCCTGCGCCAGCGCGATACCCTCCCCACAGTTGGGGATCTGTGCGGCCAACGCCGCGGCGCGTTCCAAGCGGCGGGTGCACACGATGACCCGGTCGGCACCGGCTGCCGCCAGCGCATGGCCTACGGCCTTGGCCGCGCCGCCTGCGCCCAGCAGCAGCACCGTTCGTCTCTGGGGGTGGAAGCTCTGCCCGGCCAGACTGTCCAGAAATCCCGCGCCGTCGGTGTTGTGGCCGATGGCGCGTCCCTCCCGGATGCACACGGTGTTCACTGCGCCGCAGGACGCCGCCGTCGTGTCCACCTCGTCCAGCAGGGAGAGGATGGCCTCCTTGTGGGGCATGGTCACGTTGAAGCCGGCGCAGCCGCCGTCCTTGGCCCACCGGACAAAGGCGGGAAGCTCCTCCGGGCGCACCGTCCGCACATCGTAGCGGTACGCCGCGCCGGTCTGGTCGATCATGGCCTGATGGAGCAGCGGCGACAGGCTGTGTGCCACCGGGTCGCCGATCACAAAGAGATGCTTCATGGGCGCACCGTCTCCTTCAGATAGTCCATGGCCTCCAGATACCCCCGCAGCCCGTGGCCGCAGATGGTCTTGACGCAGGCGGGCGCGGTGACGGACACCGCACGGAACGGCTCCCGCGCCGTGATATCGGAGATATGCACCTCCACCGCCGGGACATCCACCGCCCGCAGCGCGTCATAGATGGCGTAGCTGTAATGGGCGTAGGCGCCGGGGTTGATGACGATGCCGCCGTATACACCCTGCGCCCCCTGAATGGCGTCGATCAGCGCCCCCTCGTGGTTGCTTTGCAGCAGCGCCGCCGTGCAGCCGATGGCGGCGGCGTGGCGCCGTATTTGTTGACATAACGCATCATAGCTCTCTGAACCGTAGATGTCCGGCTCACGGCTGCCCAACAGGTTGAGATTGGGACCGTTCAATATCAGCAGCTTCATGGCCGCGCTCCTTTCCAGATCTCCTCAATTTGCGAAATCGCCTGTTCCAACAGGGGTTCTGTGATGCGATGGTGGGCGCAGGCGGCGTACAGCGCCCGCCGCTCCGCCGCCAGACGCGCCAGCGCCTCCCGTCCCGCTGCCAGCAGGGGACGCCCCGCCTGAAAGTTGGTAGACATAATATCGGTAAGCGGCCTGTCCAGCCAGAACACCATGCCGCTGCGCCGCAGCAGCAGGCGGTTGTCCTCCCGCAGCACCGCGCCGCCGCCGGTGGCGATGACGCAGCCCTCTTTACGGCAGAGTCCCTCCAGCGTCTGGTGCTCCAGCTCACGGAAATACGCCTCGCCGCGGCGGGCGAAGATATCGGACACAGAGCAGCCTGCGGCGGCCTCGATGGCCTCGTCGCAGTCGAAAAACGGCATATCCAGCCGCTGTGCCAGGCATCTGCCCGCCGTGGTCTTGCCGCTGGCGGGCAGCCCGATAAGGATCAAGTCACCCATGGCGCTCCTGTTCCTCCCGGCTCTCCGCCATCAGCAGCCGGAACAGCCGCTCCACCTGCGCCCGCCGCTGGGGCAGTAGGTCGCCCCGGGAGGCCAGCACCGCCGCCTCCCGCGCCTCGTCCAGCACCGGTAGACCCAGCGCCGCCTTGATGCGCCCGATCTCTCCGGCCAGCGTCAGCCGCCGCGCCAGCAGAGCGGTCATCTGCTCGTCTACATCGTCCAGCTGGCGGCGCAGTCCCGCCAGCGTATCGCTGTCGGCGGGCAGCAGACGGCAGATGGCCAGCGCCGCCGCCGCCTCCACCGCCGGGGCTGCCCGCAGCACCACGCAGCTGTCGTGCCGACCGCCCACGGTGACGGTGGTGTTCTCCATCCGGTGCAGATCCACCGTCTCCTGGGGCTTTGCGATGGACGGCGTAGGCCGGAACGTGACGGTGAATATGATATCCATGCCGTTGGTGACGCCGCCATTGATGCCGCCGGTGCGGTTGGTCTTCGTATAGACAGACGCGCCGTCCGTATAGAACGCGTCATTGGCCTCGCTGCCCCGCAGCGCTGCGAAGTCCTCCCCGTCGCCGAAGCCGATGGCCTTCACGGCGGGGACGGCAAACACATGGCGGCTGATCTCCGATTCCACCGTGTCCCGCCAGTCGGGGCCGCCCAGCCCGGCGGGAACGCCGGTGACGGTGCAGCGGATGCGCCCGCCCACGCTGTCTCCGGCTTCACGGGCTTCGGCGGCACGCTGCCGCAGGGCGTCCTCGTCCATGATCCGGGCGCTTACCGTGATGCCCTGCGTTTGCAGGTATGTTTTAGCCAGACTGCCCGCCACGGTCAGCGGCGCGGTCAGCCGTCCGGAGAACCGCCCACCGCCCCGGTAGTCGTTGTGTCCGCCGGCGCGGACAAAGGCGGCATAGTCGGCGTGGCCGGGGCGGGGGGTGTCCTTCAGCGCCGCGTAGTCACCGGAGCGGACGTCGCGGTTGCGCAGCACCGCCACCAGCGCGTCGCCGGTGGTCTTTCCCTGAAACACGCCGGAGAGGAACTCCACCTCGTCCGCTTCGTGCCGCCCGGTGGCCAAGCTGCCGGACGCCCTGCGCCGCAGGAGATCCGCCTGTATCAGATGGTCGTCCACCGGCAGTCCCGCCGGTACATTTTGCAGGAGAACGCCTACGGCGGGGCCGTGGGATTCTCCGAACAATGTGTATTCCATCATGGCGCCAGCACCTCCGTTCTACCGCCAAGAGCTTCCATATCTTTCCAAAAATCGGGGTAGGATTTCGCCACCTGCTCCCCGCCGGTGAGGGTGACGGGGCCATCCGCCAGCATGGCGGCGCAGCCCGCCAGCATGGCGATACGGTGGTCGCCGAAGCTGTCCACGCAGCCGCCGTGCAGACCGGGAACGCCTGTGACCGTAAGGCTGTCTGCCTCCTCCTGTACCTGTGCGCCCAGCGTGTGCAGCACCTGCGCCACGGCGTGGGGGCGGTCGCTCTCCTTACCACGGAGGAAGCCGCAGCCGGTGAAGCGGGTGGTGCGCCCCGGCTGTAGGGCCGCGTACAGCGCCAAGGGCATCAGCAGGTCGGGGGTGTCGGTCAGGTCTACGGTCTGCGGTACATCACGCAGGTATTCCTCAATGATCGAATCGCCCTGCCAGCCGGAGGATGTCCTGCGTGAGAGGGGTATACCCTCTGCCTGCGCATCGTGCAGCGCCACGCGCAGATCACCCTGCGCCTCGTCGGAGGCGCGCTGCTGCTGCACGCGGGCCAGCACCAGCCAGTAGGCCGCCGCCGACCAGTCCGGCGCCGTCAGCAGGGGGGCGGGGCGGTAGGTCTGCCCGCCGTCGATGTGGTAGCCGCTGGGCGTCTCCACCACGGCGACGCCGTGGTGCCGGAGGACGTGGCAGGTCATATCCAGATAGGGCCGGGACACCGGCTTTTCGGTTAACATAATATCAGACGATCCCGGCAGCAGCGGCAGCGCCATCAGAAGGCCGCTGACCACCTGGGAGGTGGCGGCGGCGGACAGCGTCCATGCGCCGCTGTGGAGAGGGCGGGTCAGCGTCAGACCGTCCGCCGTGGGACATAGCCCCAGATCGGCGGGGATGGGACGCTGCAAAAGCCGGGGAGAGCCGGTGAACACTGCGTCCAGCTTGCCCAGCGCCATAAAAAGGGGCAGCAGGAAGCGCAGGGTGCTGCCGCTGTCACCGCAGTACACCGTGGGGGCCTGGGCGTCCAGCTGTACCAGCGCCGCCGCCGTGTACCGGATGTCATCAGCGGGGCGGGGCGGCAGCGCCGTGGTCTGTCCCGCCAGACGGCGGCAGATCAGCTCCCGGTGGAGCAGGCTCTTGGACGGCGGCACGGATACAGTGCCGCTGAGGTGGGAGGGGTACAGGCGCAGGATCATGGCATATCCTCCCACAGGCTCTCCAGCGGCAACTCCTCCAATCGTCCCTCACCGGGGCGCTCCACCACCACGATGGTGATGCGGCTGCCGGCGGCTTTTTTGTCGTGGGTCAGGTAACGGCGCAGGGTGTCGCCGTCACAGTCGACGGCGGTGGGCAGACCGAATCGTGCCAGCAGCCGTTCCAGCCGTGCCAGCAGGAAATCGCCGCCGAAGCCGTGGGCGATCTGCCAACGGAGCATTTGAGCCATACCGGCAGCCACCGCCTCGCCGTGGGTGTAGGCGGCGTAGCCCCCGGCGGCCTCGTAAACGTGGCCGAAGGTGTGACCGAAGTTCAGCAGGCGGCGGGGGCCGTCGTCCCGCTCGTCGGCGGCGATGCAGCGGGCCTTTACCCGGCAGCAGGCGGTAATGAGCCTTTCCGGGTCGGGACGCGGCGTTTCCTCCAGATAGTCCAGCAGGGCGGCGTCCGCGATGCAGGCGCACTTGATGACCTCCGCCATACCGGAGGACAGCTGACGGGGAGGCAGTGTGGCCAGACACGCCGGGTCGGACAGCACAAGGGAGGGCTGCCAGAACGCGCCCAGCTGGTTTTTGCCCTCCGGCAGATCCAGTCCGGTCTTGCCGCCGATGGCACTGTCTGCCTGGGCCAGCAGGGTGGTGGGGATATGGGCCAGCGCCACGCCCCGCAGCAGTGTGGCGGCGGCAAAGCCTGCCAGATCGCCGCAGGCGCCGCCGCCCAGCGACACCACGCCGCAGGCGCGGTCAAAGCCGCTGCGCAGGATGCGGCGGCACAGTGCCTCGTAGACGGGCAGGGTCTTGGCGTTCTCACCGGCGGGGACGGGGTACAGCGCCGCGTCCAGTCCGGCGGCGCGGAGACTGTCCAGCACCGTATCACCGTACAGCTTGGCGGCGTTCTCATCGGCCACCACCGCCCAGCGGGAGACGGTGGACGCACTTCGCAGCAGAGCGCCGGCCTGCGATAGAAGACCATCGCCGATATACACGGGATAGGCGGCGTTTTGCAGTTGGACGGTGAGCTGTTCCATAGAAGATCCCTCCGATGCTCGTAGTACATCCATTGTAGCGCGGAGGAAGGGGTTTTGCAAGAAATTCCGCCGCTGCGGCTATGGTGTGGCGGCACACACGTAGGTGCAGAAACAAAGAAATTGTGAGAGACGGCAAAAAAAGATTGATTTTTCCGGTGCTGTCCTGTAAAATATAGACGACAATCCAAGAATGGTAGCTGTAAGGAAGTGCTTCGCGCACGGGCTGCAACTATCACTCGGCTGCTGCTTGAGTGTATCAAACCGCTTCCGGTTTGATACACTTTGTTTTACCGGTGATAGTCGATGGAAAAAACTTTTTTACGGGAGGTAATACCATGAATTTAGTAACAAATGGCCGCCTCATCACCCGTGACGCAGGCGGGAAGGGCTACTATGAGCACGGCGCGGTGGCCTATGAGGGTACGAAGATCGTAGAGGTAGGCGAGGAGACCGCTCTGCGCGCCAAATACGCCGACGCCCACATCATCGACGCCAAGGGCGGCGTCATCATGCCCGCACTCATCAACGCCCACACCCACATCTACTCCGCGCTGGCCCGTGGCCTGAGCATCGTGGGCAACAACCCCACCAACTTCTATGAGGTGCTGGACGGCACATGGTGGGCCATCGACCGCCACCTGATGATGGACGGCACCCGCGCCTCCGCCACGGCGCTGTATATGGACTCCATCAAGCAGGGCGTCACCACCATCTTTGACCACCACGCCAGCTACGGCGAGATCCCCGGCACCCTGCACACCATTGCTGAGGAGAGCAAGCGGCTGGGTCTTCGCTCCTGCCTGTGCTACGAGGTCTCCGACCGTGACGGCGAGGAGAAGTGCCTGCAAGCCATTCAGGAAAACGCGGACTTCATCACCGAGTGCGAGAAGAACCGCGACCCCATGCTGGCGGCTATGTTCGGCGGCCACGCCCTGTTCACCATCTCCGACAAGACCTTTGACCGCATGGTGGAAGCCAACAACGGCCGTACCGGCTACCACATCCATGTCTCCGAGGGCATGAACGATGTCTATGACAGCCTCCAGAACTATGGCCGCCGCCCCGTGCAGCGTTTGCAGGACCACGGTATTCTGGGCGAAAAGACCATCCTCGGCCACTGCATCCACGTGAACACCGCCGAGATGGATCTCATCAAGGAGACCGGCACCATGGTGGTGAATAACCCTGAGTCCAACATGGGCAACGCCATCGGCATCTGCCCGGTGCTGCAGCTCCACAAGCGGGGCATTCTGCTGGGCATGGGTACTGACGCCTACACCAACGATATGCTGGAAAGCCTGAAGGTGGCGCTGTGCTCCCAGCGGAGCCAGAACTGCCTGCCCAATGTGGGCTGGTGCGAGGTCACGGATATGCTGTTCCACAACAACGCCAAGATCGGCGCACGGTACTTCCCCGATGAGCTGGGCGTGCTGAAGGCCGGTGCGGCGGCGGATATCATCGTCATGGACTACAAGCCGTTCACTCCGTTCTCCGACGAGAACATCGACGGCCACATGATCTTCGGCATGACGGGCCGCCAGTGCCAAACCACCATCGCCGCCGGCAAGACCCTCATGCTCGACCGCCAGCTCGTCGGCATCGAGATCGCGGAGCGGCTGGTTTCCGTTGGGCTGACGATTGCCCTGCTGTACCTCTGGGCCGGGGACGATCTGGCGCGGGCGTGCTGCGCCATTACATTCGGCAGCTCCGCCGGGTGTATTTTCGACTTCACACTGCTGTATCTGCGCTACCGGCGCGATATGCGGCGGGTCCCGCGCGAGCACATCCCGATGCGAAAGCGCCTGCTGCGCCTGAGTGTCCCGCTGGCGCTGAACGACGCCCTGCGCGCCGGGCTGAACACGGCTGAGCAGCTGCTCATCCCCATCGGCCTTGCGCGCTACGGCGGCTCGACGGAGGAGGCCATGGCAGGCTATGGGACGATCCACGGCATGGTGTTCCCAATCCTGATGTTCCCGGCGGCCATCCTCTATTCCGTCTCCGATCTGCTGGTGCCGGAGCTTTCACGCTGCCGGGCCATGGGACGCGCCCTGCGCGTGCGTGACCTGAGCGGGAAGTGTATCCGCATGACCATGCTGTTTGCCGCAGCCGTGGCGGG
>OGXX01000693.1_pt1 | contig 37456 bp, 27 predicted proteins | sample 1576301 | NCBI WGS metagenome assembly OGXX01 (sample SAMEA3541469, study PRJEB24748) | human gut metagenome | biome: human gut; feature: human-associated habitat; material: faeces | place: China | collected 2012
CACTCGTGACCGCAGTCGGAACAGGTGATGTTCCCTTTCTTGGTGCGGTAGCCGATATGCTCAACGCAGTGGCGGTATGCCCAATCTATTTGTGTCGCTGATATGGGGCGAAGGTTGGCGGAAAGTCTTGCCACCTCTTTCTGTATCTTGGTCTTCGGTTTCATAAGCCTAAATCAAATAATGAGGGTTGGGGTTGGTTTTCTTTTCTCGCTGACGGTCTGTGGCGGTTCTGCAACTTGCGGAGTTCCTCCTCTTGGTATTTGCGGACAGCGTTCTGACGTGCCTCCGCCTTTTCCTCTGCCGTGAGTTTCACAACGTGGTTCACAACCACTTGGCAGTCCATCGGTTTGCCCACCTCTATCTCGTTTTCCTCATAGTAGTGGATGGCTTGCCCGAATATCTCTCCGTCCGTGAAACCGTTGCAACCGCTTTTCTGCACATAGTTCAGAATGTGGGTCACGCACTCGTCCATGTTCTTGGCAGGGTTGCGGTACTTCTTTGCAAATAGCGCATCTTCCTCCGCACGCTGTTCCAAGTACATATATATCGTTCTCTTGAAATGGTCTGTTCCTTTCATATCGCTGTCATTTTTAGATTATCTGTTTCAGTATCTCTCTCCAATAGGTCGGCTCTACCTCGCTGAGAAGGAAGTCCATGAAATCCCTCCGTGCGTCCTTGTTCAGTTCGTGGTACAATCTTCGGAAAGTTTCAAAATTGCCGTTGATGTACGTTTCCACCATATACACGAAGATGTTGTCCACCTCGTAATATCTGCACTGCTGCGCTGCCGTCTTGCTGTTTCTTTTTGCCATGTCGGTAAGGGTTAAAGGGTGAATAACCAAAGGATGAAGCCAAAGAAGGCAATGGTGGAAAGGATAGCCACGATTACACCTATCGCCACTCGGAACACTCCGTTTACAATCTCTCTGATGATGCCCCAAAGGATGCCGAACACCCCGAAGGCGGTGCGCATCATCAAGCCGCATATCGCCAACCCGATGTGTTGCGCCATTTGTCTGAAATTTGCCGTTGCCGTCATATCTTCGCTGTTTTTGATTTTTTTGTTTTTAATGCGGATTCAAGAGCTGAGGGAGTTGAGTTTCAAACTATCTTATCTGCCTCTCGTTTATCCGACATTTTTTTTATGCGTCTTTCTGTCGCATCGGTCGTTTTCGTTTCGGGTGCTTGAAAAGGTAGGGATTAGGGAATGCAAGGTTTTTCGGTCAAAATACTACCCGCAGGGCTGGAGATTTTTACCGAAAACAGGAGGCTTGACCTTGCTTTCCCGTCCAATCCCGGAATTACCTTTGCGCCCAGAACGAAAATGACTGACTGATGCGGCTTACTGAAAGGCGCAAAATGGAGGTAAACGAAAACAGAGGCAGATTGTGTAGAAAAAAACTTCAGGGGAAAATCCGTAAAAAAAAGAATCACCAAAAGGAAAAAGACATCACCGGAAGCGTGAAAAGGGCAAACCACAACAAAGGAAGTATGATTGTTTCCGATCCGACGGAACTTGTTCAGCCGGGTGGCAACAATCATTCTTCCCGGTTTGTCCGGCTGTGTGTGGGCGCCTGTTTCATTCATGGGGCAGGCTGACACACTCTGCATTCACTTTCCGCTTCCGGCAAAAGAGACAGCGAAAAAAGAAAAATCATTTGAAAACCCGTAAAAGCACCTCTTGGCATAGGCGCAAAAGAAAGGGGCATTGCTTCATCTGTCTAAACATCGTTTAGGCGTGAGGCAATGCCCTTTTCTCCAGCTATGCGGTAGTCGGCACACGTTTGTTCCAAACTCGTTTTGGGCAATGGTGTGCCGACGGACAATACCGCTTTTACGGAAAATTCTTATGAATGAGGGGATAAAAAACGGGAGTTTATATCAAAATCTCGAATTAAATAGCTACTTTTGCATACGAAGAGTTCTTTGAAGGTTACGCAACGCGCAGAAGGATAATGCAGTAGATAACTAACTAAATCGTAACCTATTACTATCAAGAGCAATTAACCTACGCTCATTTCCAATAAATTACACTCTTTTCGTAACTTCTCATTGCAAAGTTACGAAATTATTTTGAGATTCGGGCTTTGCGTGACAAAGACGCGTGACAAAGATAATTCGGAGTCTGGGCCGCAGGTTCAACAGCACATTGTGTTTGCCGCTTCGGCGGTAGACAATAACGGCAATGTCAATATCGCTCTCCTCCGTATATCCTCCTTTGCTGTATGAGCCAAAAAGATAAAAAAGATCGGCAAACAAAAAAGAGCTACATTTGATGTAGCTCTTTTTTGTTATCGGGAGGGAGTTTTTTCAGAATTTGTAGCCGAGGTTCACGGCGAATGTGCCGGAGCTGACTTTCACGCCTTCGTGGCTGTAGAAACGGAGGAAGTCGGTGCCTACCTCGATGCCGCCGTAGAAGCTGCTCCACTCGGCTCCAACACCTACATGCCATCCCATCTGGAAACGGTTGAAGGTGTAGCCTTCCATATCGTCCTTGTCGAAGATATTCACTGTCTCGCTTTCATCGCCATAGAAGGGTGACTCTTCCTTGGTCTTGCTCTTGCCGAGAAGATGCACCTTGAAGTCAAAACCTGCATAGGGTGAGAGCACAACGGCATCGCCCAACGCGAACTTGTACACGTAGCTTACGGGCACTGTAAGACTCATGAGGCGGTTCTTGATCTCATATTTATATCCATCCTCTTTTTCGCTCTTGCTGCCGAAGCCTGCGCTGAGCTTCAGTCCGGTTTCGATAAACATGGGCATGGATGTGATGTTGAATCCATGAACATAGCCAACACTCAGCCCATTCATATTGGGGAGGGCTTCTTCCATATCATCCTCGTTGGAGCTGAACCAATTGAGTTGATAACCCACCTGGACGCGGTTGTAATTGTCAGTAAGTTCCTGAGCCGAAGCATTGACGGCCATTACCGCAACAAGTGCGGCGGCAAGCATTTTAATACTTTTCATAGCGTTTAAATAATGTGAATGGTTATTAAAACGATGCAAATATATACATTTATCCATGAGGGGTCATACATGTTAAGATTAATAAAAGTTAACAAAGCTGCAATCTATTGACTATCTTCGCAATAATATAATGTATTCAATTTGCTTATTATTAACGTAGTTTAACGACAAACAAACAGCGCAATCACCCATTATCCGTATCTTTATTGCATATTTCTCACAAGATTCAATCCCTTGTGAGAACAATTTATCCACATTTACATAATTTTTTACAATCACCAATCAAATTAGGCATGAAAAGACTAACCCTTCTCGCCACAGCCATGAGCCTTTATGGAGGCATTGCAATGGCGCAGGATCCGGTGGTTCTGTACAGTCAGGACTTTTCCGAACCGGATTGCTTCAGCAGTCTCACCGTGGTTGACGCGAACAACGACGGCAAGACCTGGAAATGGAAATCAGAGTACAATTTCTCTACGGGGGAGAACGACACGTATGCAACAGCGGAATATTCAAGAGACAATGCCGCCGACGACTGGCTGTTTCTGCCGGCACTGGAATTGAAACCGGGAAACACCTACACGCTTAAATTCGATACGTGGGGCGGCGGTTCATGGGCCCCGGAACGCATTGAGGTAAAACTCGGCACCTCAGCTGACGTTGGCGGCATGACTACAGAGCTACTTGCTCCGCTGATTGTTAAAGAGACGTCAGGCGCCCCTTCACACCAGAGCATTGAATTCACAGTTCCTTCGGACGGCACATACTGCATAGGTTTCCATTCTATATCCGACAAGGATCAGGTGGGCCTGTCGCTCGACAATATTGTGCTTGAAGGGCCGGGCAGCACGGATCCGGGAGTGGAGACAGCAGCACTCCCATACTCCCAAAATTTCGACACGCCGGATGCGTTCAATGAGCTGACCATAATCAACGCCAACGATGACAACCGCAAATGGGAATACAAAGACCATAAAGCATGGCTGCAATATGATGCCAACAATGCTTCGGATGACTGGCTGATACTTCCGCCCATGAAAATGGATGCTGACAAGGCCTATATCCTGAATTTTGAGGCCTGGGGCCATCAGGGCAACTATTTTCCCGAACGCATAGAGGTAAAAGCAGGCAACAAACCGGAGGCCGGATCCATGACCCTGACGGTGCTCCAGCCAACAGTGCTCGACAACAAGGAAGATGAACCGGTAAGGTTCGAATGCCCTGTGACAGTGGCCGAAAACGGTGTATATTACATCGGTTTCCACGGCATAAGCGAGGCCGACCGCGACGGAGTGTTCCTTGACAACATACTGGTGAGCGAACGCAGCCTGGCAGTGCCGGCCGCACCCGCCAACCTAACAGTAACAGCCGATCCGGACGGAGAGAATATGGCTACAATAACGTTCAATGCTCCTGAACTTGACCTAACGGGCAAGGCACTGACTGCTATTGAGAAAGCAGTGATAATACGCGGGGAAGAAGAGATCCATACATTCCCCAATCCCACCCCGGGTGAACTCTTGACATATGTCGACAACACAGTGACGAGAGGGCTCACGACCTACCGCGTAGTGGCATATACGGCTGACGGACGTGGCAGCGAGGCATTCACAACACTTTTTGTGGGTATCAACACACCGGCGCCGGTGCCATCGGTAACCGTGACGGAAAGCGCTTCAAAACCCGGTCAGGTGACACTTACATGGGAAGAACCTACCACCGATGTCGACGGCAATCCGATCAATACCGCCAAAATAACGTATGAGGTTGTGGAACGCAGAGGTATCTACTCCCAGACGGTGATAAAATCGGGCATAAAGGGCACAAGCTACACATATCAGTCGGTACCGGTGGGCGAAACACAGAAATTCAAGCAATGGGGAGTATATGCCTATACTGACAACGGCACCAAACATGACACCCGCACCGACATGATAGTGATAGGCACACCATATAACGCACCCTACTCCGAATCATTCGCCAACGGGGAAGCATCATCGATAACCAGCAACTTGGTGGATGGAGTTGAGACAGGATGGCTGACCTACACCGATGAATCGAAAATAGGTGCGGTGGCACAGGACGGCGACAACGGATTCAGCGGGCTTGTGACCGAGGACAGGGGTGACTTCGCCCAACTCACACTCGGCAAGGTATCGATCAAAAATGTGACGGATCCCGGTGTATCTTTCTATCTGTACAATCCCACGGGCGGACTCGGAGCCAACCTCGACCTGTTCGCTGTGCAGATTTCCACCGGCAATGAATGGGAAGACCTGTTCAGCTGCAAACTTGAGGATATGGCCAAGGAAGATCAATGGAACCGCGTGATGATATCATTGGAAGACTATAAGGACAAGACCGTACAGCTCCGCTTCATGGGTGGTGTGGACAACGGAGGCCTGATCCTCATAGACAACATATACATAGGGCAACTCTACACACAGAACATAGGAGCCACCTCAATCAGCCTGCCGGCCAAAGTAAAGCCTGACACTGATTTTACTGTAGGTGTGACTGTGGCCAACCTCGGCACAGAACCGTTTGACAACTATGATGTGGTGCTTTACCGCCTCGGCAACGAGATAGCCCGTAAGAAAGGCGTGAAGGTAGAGGTGTGCGACGAAGTGACTGTGAACTTCACCGACCGGCTGAACACAGCCATGGATGACCAGATATATTATGAGGCCGAAATAGTGGCGGCACATGACCAATACGCAGCCGACAACCGTGGACGCCGCGGCACTACAGAGCTTGTACGATCAACGCTTCCTGCTCCCCAGCAGCTGTCAACCGAAGTGACCGATGCCGACGTGACACTGCGTTGGCTTGAACCCGATTTCTCCCAGTCAGCCGTGGAGAAAATAACAGAAAGCTTCGAAACCGCCGAATCATGGGCTATAAACAATGTGCCCGGCTGGACATTCATTGACGTGGACGGTGGCGACACATACTCAATATCGGGATTCAATTATCCCGGCAAGAATGCCAAGATGGCATATCAGGTGTTTGACAGCGCATCGGATCCTTTCGCCTCCGAAACAGGCTTCGATGCAAAATCAGGCGACAAGTATATGGTGTCGTTCGCATCCAAGACCAACAAGAACGATGACTGGATGATCTCGCCCCGCCTCACCGGTGAAGCACAGAGGATATCATTTGCCGCATCTTCATTCAACGTTGGCGAAGGATACACATATTACGAAAGCTTCGAGGTGCTCTACTCCACCACAGATACAGAGACATCTGACTTCACGAACATAGCCACAGTGAACGAGGTACCGGCCCGCTGGACCGACTACAGCTACGACCTGCCCGAGGGCGCACAGTATTTCGCAATACGCTGCACATCCGAGAATAAATATATCTTCATGGTGGATGACGTGACTTTCGCACCCTATCAGACCGCGACACGCGACATGCTCCGAGGCTACAACATATACCGCGACAGTGAGAAACTCAACACCGCCCCGGTGAACGAGCTGACTTATACTGACAGGGATGTGGCCATGGGTGACCATACATATGTGGTAACTGCCGTATTCGGCGACGAAGAGTCGAACATCTCCAATCTCGCCACCGCCTACATCGAAACAAGCGGCATCATCCAGCCCGGCAACGACACTGTGACAATCAACGCTGCCGACGGAACAATCATTGTAACGGGTGATGCAGAAGCCACCGTGTATGCTACGAACGGAACTGTAGTGGCCGTAATGCCAGCCGCTCCGCGTGCCACACTTGCCGTAGTGCCCGGTCTCTACATAGTGAAAGCCGGCAACAAGACAGTGAAAGTATCGGTAAGATAACCAATCTGTAATCCAACAAAAAAGTGCCGGGATCGAATCCCGGCACTTTTTATATTATCGGCCAATGAATCAGCGGACTATGACTTTGTATGCCTTACCGTCGGCTACAGCCAGATATACTCCGGGAGCCACGGGAACGCGGGTCACGTTGCCGGCTGTCACACCGTCGGCCAAAGTGTTGCCGGCCATGTCGTAAACTCTGATATTGCGGCAATTTTCGAACCGGATGGCGCCGTCAACGGCTGTAACCACAGGTGTAGTGCCGTCGATGCCGTCAATACCGGATGAACCGGCTGTGATGCTGACCTTGTTGCTCTTTACGGATTCACCGTCGGTAACCGCCGTGACATGATAGGTATAGGATGTGCCGGGCACTACGGATGAATCCACATAGCGGGGCTCGGTGACTGATGCGGCAAAGGCCCCGTCGCGGTATACTTTATAGGACGATACGGTGTGCATATCGGTGGCTGAAACGAATTTCACGTCATCGACCATAATGCCGAACATATTGTCGCTGACATAGTTAAGCGCGAAATATTTAGCATCGGCGGGCATACGGAACTCAACGAGCTGCCATCCCATCTTAGGCTTGAGAATCGACATGAGTTCGGTAAAGGCTGTGGTTTCGGATGTAGTGGCCGAGGTCATTATACGCAATGTTTCGGGATAGCTTTCGGAAATTATGTTGAGCCAGAATGAAACATAGCTTCCGCCGGTGACTTCGGGTGATATAAGCCAGTCGTCGGCAGGTCCCTGCTCCCTATCGCCTATCTGCTCGGGGCATGTGGCCATAAGGTATTTCACACCGTCGTGTGCTTCAAGCCCTTCGCCACCGTTGAGCATGTCGTGATTCACTACCATGAATGCCTTGGGAAGCTGTTCGTTGGGCATGGAAAGGGAGGCGAATTTGTAGACGGTTTTGCCGTCACCGTCGTAAGCGTTAAACGCGCCCATATCCTCACCGTAGTAGAAATCATCGAGTGTTTCGAACGATTCGATGATAGTGCGGTTCAGGGCCGGTGCGCTCCAGCTTAGCTCAACACCCGCAGAAGTGGCCTGGGCTGTCAGGTCACTGACCACAGGGAGGTCAGGCCTACGCACATGGAGAGTGGCTGAAGCCGCATCGTTGGAAGCCACATCATCGGAGGTGAGAAGCTCGGCCTTGACGGTGATCTCGCTGTCCATCTGCTCAACGGCCGGAGTGAATGACCATTTCACGGATGTCTCGGCGCCGGAAGCAAGGGTCGGCACATCGATATCCTGCGAGGCGACAACATTGCCGGTTGCATCGGCGGCAGAGAAACGGACGCGCGGAGTAACGGCATTGAAGCCGAGGTTGGCAAGACGCGCTGTAAACATAGCTGCTTTGCCGGGCACAAGCGGATCGGATGTCACCACGTCAAGCACAGCCACATCGGTGGCCGCAGAGACGGCAAGTTTATATGAATCAATGGCATAAACATAGTCCACATCGGCCAGATCCACATCAATCACTATCTGCACCCAATCCTTATCCTGGAATTGTTCGGGAAGCGGATATGAGCAGTCCACCCACTCCATGGCGCCACTGCAATTGATAGTGCCGATAAGTGTAAGCTCCTCGCTATAGTTGCAGGCATATACATTCATGGTCGAGGCATATGAGGAGTAACGCATGGCCCGAAGAGAGAATGCGACATTGTGCATACCCTTGACAGAGAACTTAGGCAGGGCCACACGTCCCATAGTGGAACCCTCGTTGTAAGGCGAGTAGGCCATAAGGGCACTCTGATTCTCGTCGGGGACACATTCCGATGGATCGGCTATGCGCCAGCGGCCGGCATAGTCCTCGTTGGGACGCTGGATTGTGAGAGGTGTATAGGCCATGTCGAGATTGTCAAACTTCTCAATGGCAGGCAGGGCATAGGGAGTTCCGAGCATTTCGGAAACGGATACGGGGTCCTGATCTACCCAGTTTACATCATCGGTGCTTACACCTGCGGCATTGGAGGGGAGCACTTTCAGCTTCACGGTGCGGAGTTTGGCGCCCGGAGCCATTGTATAGGTGTAGGTGAGGGCATTGCCTATGTTCTCAAGGAGGCGATAATCGCCGTTGGGTTCGTCGGATATATAGACATTGTATTCTATAGCGTTGAAATCCACATATCCGCCATCCTTTCCGGCTGTGGGAGGTGTCCAGTCAATAGTCATTGACATATTGTCGGGAGTAAGGGTGGCTATGAGATCGTGCACACGCATGGGAAGCACAACGCCGGTATAGACGGCCAGCGGCATAGGTTCTCCTTCCTCGGCGCCGTTGACCTGAAGGGTAAGGTTGTTGTCGCCCTGCTGCGTGGCAACGGTAATGCTGACGGGAACGCCCGGAAGAGCCTTGACAGTCTTAGTTTCCACACCTGACGTCACCACTGCTGACAGCTCCGTGGCGGCAGGAAGATCCTTGCCGTTCATAGACTTGACAGGCATAGTGAAAGCGACAGTGGCGTCAAGCGCTCCTTGAGCACCGGGGGTGACAGCGACATCCGTGGGCTGCAATGGGGCGGAAGCGCTGCTCTCCATAGCCTTTACCGCAAGGCTCTTGAATGTACATGGCCACGGGCTTACACCATCGGTCAAGGCCGGTGACACACAGCGTATGCCGATATAATATGTGCCGGCATCGCCGGGAATGGCGAACGGCACCGACTGAGCAATGTTCTGATTGGCCACAGGCACATAGAAATTCTCTATTTTGCCGATAAGAGTAGTCATTGACGCCGGGTCAGGCTCTGTGCCTATGTAAAACTCAAACGATGAGGCGAAATCCGCACCCTTCATGTTATGGGTCATGGTGAAGGAGAACTCATAATTGGTGTCGGCATCGGGGAATCGCAGGCCGGGGGTTATGGCCCAGTCATCACAGGCCATTTTGTCGTTGGAAGGACTTACAAGGCCGCCGAAGTTTGAACGGTAGGCCCATTTCTTGTTGTCGGCGTTGGCGTCAATGAGCGTGAACAGGCTGATGTCATCAGCCGTGGGGGTCATCTCCATAGGCAGTTCCACGGTTATAACCACGGCCTTTTGCGGCGCGGCAACCGGTGTCACGGCCCGTTCGTTGCGCGCATACATGAATGCCGTTCCGGCAAGAAGTGCGGCGCAGAGGGTTGATAGACAAACGGATTTTTTCATTTTAGGTTTTAGTAAAATTTTGTAATGGATTTTGGTTTATGGATAGGGTTAAACAGATTTATGAGTTCAGTCAACGACTCGGAATATCCTCATGCCGGTAAGTGACGGGCGCGAACGGACATACATGGCAAGAGGTTTGGGGTCTATTATCACTTTCCCGGCAGCTGACGATGCGTGCAGAAGCCGGGGTGTGCCGTCGGGGCCCTTCAACACAATACCGATATGCGACACGTCAAGGCCCGGTGTGGATGTGGCGAAAGCCACTATATCGCCGTCGCGCAACGCCTCGCCCACATTCCGGAGACCTGCTTTATGTTTAGGCACAAGCATATACGTTATAGGAGAAACAGAACGCTCCATCCCCTGGATGCACGCGAATACACCATCGTCGGCCAATGCGGGATATGACTGGCGGTGTACCGACATGTAATTAAGTTCCAGCGTCTGGCTGACAGCTCCGGGAATGGTATGGGTAACATCCGCCAGATGACCCCGGGCCTCGTTTTCCATAGCCCAGTCGCTGATGTAATGCAGGCGCGAACAATAACCGTCGATATGACCCGCGCGGTAACGCACGGATTCAAGGTTGCGGATGAATTCCTCCGCGCTGCCGCCATCGGCCACTGTCAGCGCCATGGCAATGACCGTCTCTACAAAAGTGGTGCAGTCAAACTCCGAAAGGCTGAAACGCAGCTGCTCCGTCGCCCCTTCAAGGGTTGCGCCCACATATTGCGCGCCAAGGAATTCACGGGCTATTGATGAGATGCGGGCAGACGGCGTATCGGATGAATGCGCACGCAACATGCCTTCCACCCGTTCCATATCGCCGCTGGAGGCCACACAGCCGAATGCCGCCATAACACAGGCCAGTAATGCAAGCAAAATGCGTTTCATGCCGTAAAGATAGCAAATTTCAGAAAAACTCCCATCTTCACATCCATATAAAAAACTAAACCCGATAGCTTGACGGATCAGAAGCTACCGGGAATTAACCCTGAAAATTAACTATTCCCGAGCAATAACAACCCGAGAATATCATTTTAGCATATGGATGAGGGTGAGGAGGGCTTTTACAGAGGCGCGCTCAACCACTGATGCACGCGAGCCGGGAAAATGACAGGTAGCGACATGGATGGATTCTTTCAGTGCCACGCCTATCACTACTGTGCCCACAGGTTTGCCGGGCACAGCGCCGCCGGGGCCTGCAATACCGCTTGTGGCTATGGCTACATCGGCATTCAAGGCTTTCTGCGCACCGCGCAGCATTTCATGCACAACCGGCTCCGAGACTGCGCCATAAGCCGCAAGAGTGGACTCCGAAACGCCGAGCACACTCGCTTTGACTTCGTTGGAATAGGCCACTACCCCACCTTTCATAGCCGAGGAGCATCCGGCTACGGATGTTATCATGGAGGCTATGGTGCCTCCGGTGCAACTCTCGGCGGTGGCTACAGTCAGACCACGCTTTATGAGCATCGACACCACTATCTGCGCAGGAGTAAGATCATCCGTGGCCACTACCGCATCCTTGAGGATTGACACAAGCTCGCCGTGGAGCCTTGTGGAAGTGGCGTTAAGGAGATCCCTGTCGGAACCTGATCCGTCAAGGCGCAACCTCACCAACCCCCTCTGAGGCAGATAAGCGAGATGGAAACCTTTAGGCAAACCCTTTTCCCATTCATCAAGCTGCTCGGCAATGGCACTTTCGGAGATACCGGCCGTAATAACACACCGGCGTTCAACAAAGGTGCCTGATGCAAAACGCTCCCTGAGCTTAGGAAGCACATGCGCGGAAAAAGCATGCTGTGTTTCAAACGGTACACCCGGCATGGCCACAAGCACATGGCCGTCAGGACGCTCGAACCACATTACCGGAGCGGTGCCAAGATCGTTGGGGATCACAGTGCAGCTTGACGGCACAATGGCCTGTGTGGCCGTGAGGTCGTTCATAGGGACTCCTCGTTCAGACATTATGCGCCTTACATGGGCGAGCACGTCAGGATCCATGACCATCTCACCGCCGAAAACATTGGCCAGCACCTTTTTGGTTATATCATCCTTTGTGGGACCGAGCCCTCCGGTGGTCAGCACTATCTGAGAGCATGACAACTCACGCTCTACGGCCCCGGTAATGGCTTCCGCATCGTCATGCACCGTAACAACCCGGCTGACATTCCAGCCCAATGGTTCCACAGCCCGTTCAATATCGCCGCTGTTGGTATCGGTAACCTGCCCTATCAGCAGTTCGTCGCCGATCACTATTATAGATATATCCATAGCTCCATATTATTAATTATCACACCGTTACACGCGCATACGGAACCGCATCAAGACCGCAGAAATCGCCGTCGAGCATCTTGAAATACCCGGCAGTGGCTACCATAGCGGCATTGTCGGTGGTAAATATCCTTTTGGGTATGAATGCTTCGATACCGGCTTCGTTGCAATAGGCGGCCACGGCATCGCGCACACCCGAGTTTGCCGACACTCCTCCCCCTATAGCTACAGCCTTCACACCGGTAAGTTTCACCGCCTTACGGAGCTTGCCGAGCAGAACATCAACTATGGTATGCTGGAGTGAGGCAGCCAGATCGGCCCGGTTTTTTTCAATAAATTCAGGATCTTTTTTCAGCTCGTCGCGCAATGTATAAAGAAACGAAGTCTTGAGGCCGCTGAAACTGTAATCCAGTCCGGGGATACGCGGCTTGGCAAACCGGAACCGTTCAGGATCTCCTTCGGCAGCAAGACGGTCGATGTGCGGGCCTCCGGGATAAGGAAGCCCCATCACCTTGGCACATTTGTCGAAGGCCTCGCCAGCCGCATCGTCGATTGTACGCCCTATTATCTCCATGTCACGCGGACTGCGCACCATGACAAGCTGGCTGTTGCCGCCCGAAACGAGCATACACAGATAGGGGAACGAGGGTATCCGGTCAGAGTCCGACTCGCGGATGAAATGTGCGAGCACATGGGCGTGGAGATGGTTGACATCGACAAGCCTGCAACCCAAGCCGAGCGCCATGCCTTTGGCAAACGAGGTGCCCACAAGCAGAGAGCCGATAAGACCGGGACCGCGGGTGAAAGCTATGGCCCCGATATCAGTTTTTGAAATTCCGGCCTGCTTTATAGCTGCGTCCACCACAGGGACTATGTTCTGCTGATGGGCACGCGAGGCCAGTTCGGGCACTACCCCGCCCCACTGTTCATGCACACTCTGCGAGGCAATGACATTTGAAAGCATCAAACCGTCGGCCACAACCGAGGCCGAAGTGTCGTCGCACGATGATTCTATACCTAAAACTACGTTTTTCACAAGAATAAGTATTATATAAGGAATGTTGCAGGACCGCGGCTGCAATTAGCCTCCAGTCCTGCAACATTGTCATGAGATTTTTATTTTCCGGTAGAGTCGATGTCACGCAGGAGCTGCTTCACTGCCGCATCGAGCTGCTTGTCCTCACCTTTGACCACCGTGGCGGGATCGTTGAGAATATAAATGTCGGGATCAAGCTGTTTGTTCTCGAGATACGAGCCGTCGGCTGTGCGGTAGCCCACAACGGGAATGCCGAAGTACATCGAATCATCCTGAAGGTCCACCCAGTTGACACTGGTCATTGTTCCCGGCACAGGAGCGCCCACAAGCTTGCCGAGGCCCATTGTCTTGTATACCCAGGGGGTGCCGTGGGCATTTGAATACTGGGCTTCGCCCTGAACCATTATCGAGGGTTTGGTCCAACGGCGCGAGGGCATTACGCACGTTTCCTTTCCGCGCACCACCTGTGTGAGATATTTTTTGCCGGAGAAGAGCACTTCTATGTCCTCATGCAGACGGCCTCCGCCATTCCAGCGGGTGTCGATCACAATGCCGTCGCGGTCGTTGTAGCGGCCGAGCACATCGGCATAAACCGAACGGAACGGGCCGTCGCTCATCGACTGGATATGTACATAGCCGAGACGTCCGCCCGAAAGCGAATCCACAATGGCTTCGTTGCGTTTCACCCAACGGTCGTAAAGCAACGAATTCATGGCACCGTTGGAGATAGGAAGCACAACTTCGTCCCAACGCTTGCCTGTGGCGGGATCATAGATGCTTACAAGGGTTTTCTTGCGCACTATGCCGTTGAACAGCTCGGTATGATCCGCATCGGGGGTGATGGGCTTGCCGTTTATCTTCTCGATCACATGACCCGGAGCGAGCTTGGATGAAGCACGGTTGAAAGGACCACCGATCACGATCTCCTCCACTTTCATACCGTCGCCCTCATAGGTCATATCGTACAACAGGCCGAGATTGCCTGTGGTAACGGGCATTCCGGGGCTGAAATAACGTGATCCGGTGTGACTCACATTGAGTTCGCCGAGCAGCTCGCAAAGCATTTCGGTGAAGTCATAATTGTTGGTGATGTGAGGCAGGAAGCGGCGGTAATTCGCTGTCATGGCCTCCCAGTCAACTCCATGCATTCCGGGATCATAGAAACGCTCGGCCTCCTGAGTCTTGACAAAGTCGAACATGTATTCACGTTCGGCAACGGGATCGATGGTGATTGTGCCCGAAGCGGTTATCGGAGTGACTTTACCGCTCTTGGGATCAATTTTCTTCACGCTGCCGGACCCTACGAGATAGAGGTTCTTGCCGTCCTTATCCATCTGAAGCGAACCTCCATTGGCACCAAGTTTCTTAAGCATGGAAACATCGCCCTCACGGAGATCAATCTTCCACAGATCATATTTATCCTCAAAAGCAGCAAGATAATAAAGCTCGGAGCCGTCCTTTGCCATGGCCGCGGAGCCGAGTTCGGCCGAATTGGGGGTAAGGCGCACTATGCGGTCGCGGATACCGTCAAGCTCAACCTTGATGGATGAGTCGTCGGAGTCCTCTCCGTCCAACGGGGCTTTCTTTTTATTCTTCTTGCCTTTTTTCGATTTGTCATCGTCTTTCTTTTTGGCTGCTTTCTGCTGTTTCTCAACATCCTTGAGCAGTTCATAATCCTCCTCGCTGAGACGGAAACGGTCAAGCGCATCCTGATTCATGAACACAAGCATTATGTCCTGCTGCGAACCCCATGATCCATGTGCACGCATGCCATAACGGTCAGAACCGAACATAATGGCATTGCCGTCGAGCACCCATTCAGGGCCCATATCGAAATATGCTGTGCCTGTAAGGTTGGTCATTGTCCCGTCGGCAACATTCACTATGGCTATATCATAATACGGATCATGCTTGCGGTCCACCACATCCAGGGCTATCCATTTGCTGTCGGGCGACCAACGGTATGTAAACCGTCCCTCACGAGAGGTCACCGTGGAGCCGTCAGTGATCTGGCGCACATTTTTAGTGGCAAGATCCATCACCATGAGTTTGTCACGGTCCTGAATGAAAGCGATGCTCTTGCCGTCGGGGGAATAGCGTGGTGAATTACGCTCCACACCGTCGTCGCCGGGCAGAAGGGCCACTTCGTCAATGAGCGTGGCATTGGGGAAGTTGGGGTCCTCCTTACGACCTACGGTAGCCTGATATATGTTCCAATGGCCGTCGCGTTCGGAGGTGTAGGCTATCTTCTTGCCGTCGGGCGACCACGTCACGTCGCTTTCGGCCTGCGGTGTCTCAGTGATGCGGCGTGTGGTGGGATATTCCACAGAGGTAACTATAACCTCACCACGCTTTACAAGGGCCACCTGAGTGCCGTCGGGACTTACCTCGCCTTCGGTATAACCGCCGTTGGCCGACAGCCTTACGGGCTGCTCGTCAATGTCGTCGGTAATATTTATAGCAATCTTCTCAGGCTTTCCACCCTCAGTGAGACGATATATCTCACCGTTGTAGCCGAAAACCAGTGTGCCGTCGGAACCGCGGGAGAGAAAACGCACGGGATGGGTGTCAAACGAAGTCACGGCTGTGACTTTCGACGGATCGGCAAGCGACGTGCGGTAGACATTGAATGTGCCGCCGTCGCGCTCGCTCAGAAACCAGAGAGTGGAGCCGTCAGGGCTTACCACCGGACTCAGATCCTCGCCGGCATGCGAGGTGAGGTTTGTGTGACGTCCGGTAGAGGCATCGAGAAGCCATATATCGCGCGTAACCGACGAGGTGTGATGCTTGCGCCACTTGTCCTCCATGCCTTTCACATCCTGATATACAAAACTTTTGCCATCAGGCATAAAGCTGAGTGAAACCGCGGGGGAAGCGAGCACCTGCTTTATCACACCTCCTTGCACGGGCACAGTGTAAAGCTCCGTAAGGCGCCCGGTGGGGAAAAGCACGCTTGAAGCCGGATCCTGGATTGCAGCCGAGAAATAGACATATTTTCCGTCGGGCGAGAAAGCTTCGGGAGTCTCGTCGGATGAGCGCGAGGTCAACCGACGGGCTTTGCCTCCGGTGGAGGGCACTACATAGATATCCATACTTCCCGCACGGTCACTGGCAAATGCAAGCATCTTGCCGTCGGGCGACCATATGGGTTCAGTGTCATAACTCTCCGACGCGGTTATACGCCGGGCCTCGCCTCCCGACACGGGTACGGTGAAAATATCCCCTTTATAGGTGAAAGCCACTGTGGTGCCGTCGGGCGACACCTTCACATCACGCAGCCACAAAGGGGTGGCCGCACTTGCCGTGACAGCTATCGCAACCACCGCCGGCAACATTAAGATCCGTTTCTTCATCATGGAAATGTGTTATATGAAAGGTATTGTGAATATATGTGTATCAGAGAGCAAGCAGTTTCTCGATATTGGCTCGGATAGCGTCGATAGACTGCGAACCGGCCATGCGGAGATCCTTCACCACCTCGCCGTTTTTGAAAAACAACAGTGTGGGTATCGACATTATGCGGTGTGCTGTGGCAAGATCGCTCTCTTCCTCAATGTTGTATTTCCCTATCTCGACGCGTCCTGCATATTCTTCGGCAAGAGTGTCGATAGTGGGTGCGAGGCGCTTGCAGGGGCCACACCATGTAGCCCAGAAATCGATTACTACGGGGCGTCCTGATGCGATGATGTCGTTGATGTTGCTGTCGGTGAATGTCTGTGCCATTTCTTTAGTTTTATTAAGTAGTTATTATATTGTTTTGATATGTTTCAATGTACGGTAAATTCAATTTCTTCGGCCCGCAACGAGTCCACCAGCGCACGGCTGATGTTGACTTTCACCCCGGAATTCATTTTAACGGAGCGGTTGGTGTCAGGATCGTAAAAATTGATGTTGAGGCTTCCGCCACGCTCGCCGGGTGCGCAGATATGCTCTTTAAGCATGTCAAGCACCCGAGGTCCGGATGTGTCGGCCACGAGCATATTGAGGGTTATATTGTTGACCAGCTCACCTTTCACATCCTCAAGGAGGCGGATATCGGTTATGTCAAAACGTATTTCAGAATTCTGGAAGCGCCGACGGAACACTCCTTTCACAATGACCGGAGTCATGGGTACTCCGAAATTATGGAAGTCTATGAATGTCTTGCCGAAAAGCATAAACTCATGGGTGCCTGAGAAATCTTCCAATTTAAGAATACCGAACTGGCCGCCTTTGCGGCTCGGACGGCTCTCGAAGCTCACCACAAGTCCGCCTACCATCACCTCCATTCCCTCCTTGGGATCGGTGATCTCGCCGAATGACTTGAGAGTATGGCCGCACCCGTAGTTCAGCTCCATATAGAACGGATCAAGAGGATGGGCCGAGAGATACATTCCCACGAGCTCACGCTCTTTTTCAAGACGCACCACATCCACCCACCGGGTGCCGTGCATTATCTCGGGGCGTCCGGCGGTGGTGAAATCCTCCTCGTCGTCGCCGAAAAGCGATGCGGAAGCAGCCTGTTTGTCGCGCTGATACATCTGCCCGTATTTGGCAAGCTGCTCACCCAATGTCTCGCCTCGGGCGTTGGTCTCGAAAAAGTCCTCACGCGCCACATCGCCGAAGCAGTCAAACGCGCCTGCCAGGGCAAGATTCTCGAGCATACGGCGGTTCACCACTCCAGTGGCCACACGCTCCACAAAATCATATATGGAGGTGAAGGGGCCTCCTTTGTCGCGGGCCGATATAATCTCGTTCACAACATTGTCGCCTATGCCCTTTATTCCGGCAAGACCGAAACGTATGTTGCCGTGGCTTACACCGAATCCCCTCACACTCTCGTTGACATCAGGACCCTTGACCTCTATGCGCATCTTTTTGCATTCGTCCATGTAGGCGCTGAGTTTAGTCGAATCGGCAAGGTTGCGGGTCAGCACGGCAGCCATATACTCAGGAGGATAATTGGCTTTCAGCCAAGCTGTCTGGAAGGCCACCCAGCTGTAGCATGTGGCATGGCTCTTATTGAATGCATAGGATGCGAATTTTTCCCAGTCGGCCCATATCTTTTCAAGCGTGGCAGCTTTATGTCCGTTTTTCTGCCCACCTTCAAGGAACAGCGATTTAAGCTCGTTCATCTTGGCTATAAGCTTCTTGCCCATGGCCTTACGCAGTGTATCGCTCTGGCCGCGCGTAAAGTTGGCCAACAGGCGCGACAGAAGCATGACCTGTTCCTGATACACCGTGACCCCATACGTGTCCTTGAGGTATTTCTCCATCACCGGAATGTCATACTCAATCGGCGCTCGTCCATGCTTTCGGTTGATGAAGTCGGGAATATAGTCCATAGGCCCCGGACGGTAAAGGGCGTTCATGGCTATAAGGTCCTCGAACGTCGTGGGTTTCAGCTCGCGCAGATGTTTCTGCATGCCGGGACTTTCAAACTGGAAAGTGGCGGCTGTGCGTCCCTCGCTGTAAAGCTGGTATGTCTTGGGATCATCGATGGGGATGTTGTCAATGTCTACATCCACTCCGTGTGACCGCTTTATATTGGCCACAGCCTCCTTTATGATGCTCAGGGTCTTAAGTCCGAGGAAGTCCATCTTTATAAGACCTGTCTCCTCGATAACCGATCCTTCATACTGCGTTACGATAAGCTTGCTTTTGTCGCCCGATGCCTTGTCGACAGCTGTGGATACAGGCACCCAGTCGGTTATATCGTCGCGGCATATGATCACTCCGCAGGCATGGACGCCTGTGTTGCGCACATTGCCTTCAAGCTGACGCGCATATTCAAGTGTCTCCACAAGAATGGGATTGGTGGAGCTAAGCTCCTTCTTGAACTCGGGCACATATTCGTAGCAGTTGGCAAGGTTGGTTTTAAGCTCCTTGCCATTGACCACAGGCATGTGGCGCGGTATGAGTTTTGTGATACGGTCACATTCGCTCAAAGGCAACTGCTCGATACGCCCCACATCCTTGATAGCCGATTTAGTGGCCATAGTGCCGTAGGTTATGATATGGGCCACTTTCTCCTCGCCATATTTTTCGGTGACGTAACGAAGCACATCGGCGCGTCCGTCGTCGTCGAAGTCAATATCAATATCCGGGAGGGATATTCGGTCGGGGTTCAGAAAACGTTCGAACAGGAGGTCGTATTTTACTGGGTCGATCTGAGTGATACCGAGACAATAGGCCACGCAGCTTCCGGCAGCCGAACCACGGCCCGGCCCCACGCTCACACCAAGGTCGCGGCGAGCGGCATTGATGAAATCCTGCACAATGAGGAAGTAACCCGGGAAGCCCATGGTCTTCATTATGTGGAGCTCGAAGTTGATGCGTTCGGCAAGCTCAGGTGTAAGAGGATCGCCGTAGCGTTTCGCGGCCCCTTCATAGGCCAGTTTTTTTAAATAGTCGGCCTCAAATTTTATTCGGTAAAGTTTGTCATACCCTCCGAGTTTCTTTATTTTGGCCTCGGCGGCGGCACGGTCAAGCACCTCGTTGCCGTTTTCGTCGCGCGTGAATTCGTTGAAAAGATCCTCCTCGGTAAACCGTTTGCGGTATTCCTCCTCGGTGCCGAACTCAGCCGGGATCTCGAAGTTAGGCATGATCGGGGCATGGTCGATGGTATATTCCTCAACCTTGTCGGCGATCTCCACGGTGGTCAGCAACGCTTCGGGCACATCGCTGAACAGAGCCTCCATCTCCGCGCGGGTCTTCATCCACTCCTGCTTGGTGTAGCGCATGCGCCGCGGATCGGTAAGATTGCTGTTGGTGCTCACGCATATAAGCCTGTCGTGGGCCTCGGCATCCTCCTCGTTGACAAAGTGGATATCGTTGGTGGCTATCAGCTTGATGCCATGCTTCCTTGCGAAATCAATCAGCACAGGGTTTACCTGCTCCTGTATCTCGAACACCTCGCGGTTGCCCCCCGGGCGCGAAGTAGGATGGCGCTGCAACTCAAGATAATAATCGTCACCGAACGTCTCTTTCCACCACAACACCTGTTTCTCGGCCTCGGTCAGGTTTCCGGCCATGATAAGCTTGGGGATCTCGCCGCCGAGACAGGCCGACGCCACTATAAGCCCTTCACGGTGGGCAGCAAGGGAGGCTTTATCTGTACGCGGGTGCATATAGAAGCCTTTGGTCCAGGCCTGCGACACTAACTTTATAAGATTCTTATAGCCCGTGCGGTTCTTGGCGAGCACTATCAGGTGGCGCCCTATGTCCTTTTTATCCACCGCCTCGGTCATTGATTTCTGCGCCACATACATCTCACAGCCGAGAATTGGCTTGAAATGCTTCTTAGCCAACGCATCAGCCTCGGCAGCAAGCGTCTCGGCCTCAGCGCGTCCCTCGGCACGCGCCTGATCGGCCTCCTCGCGCTTGGCAGCGGCTTTCTCCTTGAACTTCTTGTTGAGTTTACCTACATAATTGTAAAACTCTTTTATGCCGAACATATTGCCGTGGTCGGTAAGGGCAATGGCAGGCATACCGTCGGCCACAGCCTTGTCAACGAGTTTGGCAATCGAGGCCTGGCCGTCGAGAAGCGAATATTGGGAATGGGTATGGAGATGTACGAACTGTGCTGGCATGACTATGCTAAGGAGGGATGGATTTATACAGATTCTAAAACACACAAAATTACACAAATTCCGCCACACGCCAAAGCAAAAAAAATTTCAGTCCCCTACAACACCGCTATCCAGCCTGTTAGATCCATATCAGAAGAATATTCGGGTTAGACCAAAAATATTTTTTGCACAAAAATTTTGCAGGTATAAAAAAAACGCCTACCTTTGCATCGCTTTCTCAAGGAAAGGGGCGCTTAGCTCAGCTGGTTCAGAGCGTCTGCCTTACAAGCAGAGGGTCGGGGGTTCGAATCCCTCAGCGCCCACCAACCGGACTTCGGGTGGCAATTCAATGAATTGCCACCTTATTTTTTGCCCACCCCACAAACCAAGTCGGTGAATTACAGGCACCCAACAGCCCGGCAGCACAATAATGTATCCATAACTTTATGGAGCAAAAGTAAACGAATCAAGCGAAATTACTGTCTGCTGCAATTTGCCACGAGTCCCTACCATGGTTATTTTTTGTCTCACAACCGAGTAAGGCCAGCCACACGGCATATAGTCGATTTGAAGATAATCCCTAAATGTCCCATCAACATTTACCTGCGCATCGAAGTTTTTATTGAAACTCTCAGCAATGCTATCATCTGACAATGATTCCACCACGCCGCCAACCATAGCTTTCAACTCACTTTGAGGGAGAATATTCGTAACATCATATATTACGTGGTACGCCCCATCATCCGCATCCTTGTAGACTGAGCTATATGTGGTATTCTCAAACTGTGTATCTGTGGCATTTTCATGTTCGGTATTCTCACCGGTTTGCATGGAAAGCCCATGATTCATAAAGAGCATCTGGAGTTCGGCGAGATAGCCGTCAACAAGCTTGTCGGTGTCGACATTTTTTGCGTAATCCACAACATCAAGTCCCATTTCTTTTAGCCCCTGTATTTCAGGAAGTTCCGAAAAATCACTTATCACCTGTTTGAAAAGAGACAAAGCCTGTTTTTTAATCTCCTCCAAATTATTGAATTTGGTAATCTTACCGTATTCATCGGTTTCAAAATGAATCGTGGTGCCGACAATCTGTTGACCCAGTTTTGCTGTTATCTTATTCTGAAAATCGACGGAAGGGGTCGTCGAGGCAGTATCTGTCGGAAATTCCAGAAAGGTATAATCCATCTTATAACCGTTGGCGACAGAGTCCACAACAGTTATACGGATTTTGGTCGACACAAGTCCGGTGCGCACGGTATCGACACCGTCAATCCGCCACGAACTTTCGTGAATCCAATATGTAAGGGTATCGTTTTCGTTGAACCAGCCTATTATATCTATCGTGGAATCCTGCGGCGTAACATTTTCTTGCAACGGAGTTGATTCACCGTATGCAGCCACGCCGACCGTCATAACCAGTAATGACAAAATACAAATCAATAATTTCTTCATAGCTGCGAAATTTCAACATAGATAAATAATTCCGAAGAATATGGGGATTCACTCAAACACTACAAAGCTAATGATAATCTCCGAGAAAATAAGCAGTTTATGCAACAACATACTTGATTACAGTTTAGATACTGAACCATATCGCACTAACTGGTGTTTAGATATTAAACTAAAACAGGAATTATTATGGATAAATATGTATGTGAAGTATGCCAGTGGGAATATGATCCCGCTGTAGGTGATCCGGAAAACGGCATAGCGCCCGGCACTCCATTTGAAGAACTTCCCGACGATTGGGTATGCCCATTATGCGGTGTAGGCAAAGACCAGTTCGAGCGCGTGGAGTAATAGCCGAGACGCGCTGCAAACTATAAAAATCCGGCAGGCCGGGAGATGGAAATTCCCCGGCCTGCTTTCGTTTACGCCTCACCCACAGGCACCGTTTAAACATACATATCCATATACTCTATACCGGCGCACCGAGATATTTTAAAAATCGAAATAACAGAATCGAATTCTGTCAATCAGAAAATAATACTTAACTTTGCAATGCCTTAGAAGGAGACGCCGGGTATTGCTGCAGCCCTCAAACAGGCCCGGATTCAGTTATGAATTGGATAATGCTGATTGTAGCCGGCTTCTGCGAGATTGGTTTCACCTATTGCCTCGGACGGGCAAAATATGCTGACGGCCTCTCTTGGTGGGGATGGATTGCCGGATTTCTTGTTTTCACGGTCATAAGTATGGGATTGTTGGCTAAAACCACACAAAGTTTGCCGATAGGAACGGCCTATGCCGTATGGACAGGCATCGGGGCGGTTGGTACCGTGTTGGCCGGCATACTTTTCTTCCATGAGCAGGCCACTTTTTGGAGACTGTTTTTCATCTTCACATTGGTTTCTTCAATCATTGGTCTAAAAATCGTTGCATAAACCATGAAATTTAGGAAAATGAGGCGTTGCCGCCAACAACTTACAAAAGAAGAATGTGTGACGATACTTACAAACGCCACATCCGGAACACTCGCATTGGCGGGAGATAACGGCTATCCCTATGCAGTCCCCATAAGCCATGTGTATTCCAATGGCAAACTCTATTTCCACAGCGCACCGACAGGGCACAAAATAGACGCCATCAAAAGATATGGCAAAGCGTCATTCTGCGCCATAGCTGCCGATGAGGTACACCCATCGGAGTTCACGACTTATTTCAAAAGTGTAATTGCCTTCGGGAGGATTCTCATCGTGGAAGATAACGATGAGAAACTCCATGCCGTGAAATTACTCGGCGAAAGGTTCAATCCCGGCGACACAGAAGGATTGCAAAAGGAAATGGATAAGTCCTACACCCATATGTTCATTCTCCGTATGGATATTGAGCATCTGTCTGGGAAAGAGGCCATAGAGCTTACGAGAAACCGCAAGTCCATCAATTAACAGCTTTTTAGTCCAACAAGATTATTTATAACGACGGAAAGGGAATGCTTCGCGCTATCAGCAATCAGAAATCAGAAATCAGAAATTCAATGATGCGCTGAAGGATATAGGCTGATGTAATAATTTGTGTAATTGATAATAACGCATTATCTTTGCGCTATTCAAAAAATGAAAATTTGCAAATATTTTCCCTCGAATATAGAAAGATATTCGCTTTTCTTTTCAAATCAGGCCGTCCGGCTTGCATCTACTATATCAAAGAACATGGAGAACAGGATTTCGCCGAGGAAATGACGAAACATAAATGTCAGACAATTAAAAAAATAAGACTATGTTTATCGCAATGCCATATATATACAAGCCATGAGTCTTATCCTCAGAACCTACCAACCTACGGATGCCAAGGTGATCACTACTTGGCTTAAAAGTGAGCATCTTATGCGTCAATGGTGCGCTGACCGATATGAGCATTATCCCGTCACCACCGAAGATATGAACGCATATTATAGTAGGTTTATTGACGGACAAAATTCTATTGCACTGACTCTGGTTGATGGTGAAGATATAATTGGATATATCACCTTGCGTATTCCTGCCGACGATCCGGCGGAGCAACGTCTCGGTTTTGTTATTGTTGACGATTCAAAACGTGGCAAAGGTTTTGGGAAAGCCCTTGTCGGAATGGCGGTTGATTATGCTTTCCGAAAACTCGGTGCTACAAAAGTATCTCTGGGAGTATTTGAAAACAATCCGGCAGCTATTCGGTGCTATGAATCGGTTGGGTTCAACCGTGTAGTCAGGCAGGATGCTGAGAGCTACAAATGTCTTGGCGAAACATGGAATTGCCTTGAAATGGAGATGTTGAGGCATACAGACAAAAAGCCTCTTTGCGAGATGACATTGGAAGAGTTATGGCAACTCTTTCCGATAGTTCTTACTCCGCATCAGTATGAATGGAAAGAATGGGCTAAAAATGAGATTGAAAGCCTGTCGGCAATCCTTTCCGAATATTCTCCAATCATAAACCATATTGGCAGCACGGCTATTGACAATATTCAGGCAAAACCGATAATTGACATTCTTGTTGAGATTTCTCCCGATACCGATTGGCAACGCGTCAGGATCGACATGGAAGCTGCAGGATATATCTGCATGTCATCATCCGAAAATCGTATGAGTTTCAACAAAGGATATACGCCGGATGGCTATGACGAAAAGGTGTTTCATATTCATTTTCATGCCATTGGCAATAATGACGAGATTCTTTTCCGAGATTACCTCAATAGTCATCCGGCAGTAGCACAGGAGTATGAGGCGTTGAAACTTAGTCTTTTGCCTAAATATCGAAACGACCGAGACGGCTACACCGAAGCCAAATCAGCCTTTATCAAAAATGTTATCCGTAAGGCAAAACGACTTAAACATTTCCCGAAAGAGTAAAAATGAAGAAAGAGCTGAGTCAGCGTGACTTAGCCCTTTCTTTGCGTTGCCTTGGAAGGATTCGGAATTATGAATGACGGCGAATGAAGCTGAATTAAATTGTCAGTGTATATCAGTGGATTATAGCGATTTTGAATGTTAATAAATTCATAGGTATTTATCTCAACGCACTTTTGGTTGTGCAAAAACGTTATACTTGCACAACGGTAATTTGAAATGCACAACCACCTATGGAAAGAATAACTATCTACCTCCGCACGACCAAGACGAGCGGCAAAATAAGACTTCGTTTCCGGCTTACGGAGGGTCGGGAAGTCCAGCTCTTTCACAAGAGCAATATCGAGGCTGATTTGGCGGACTTGAAAAAGTTTGACATGGATGGCTCGCTGAAACCGCGCGTCAGCCTCTACAATGAGGGCTTGCGTCTTGCGATTACACGCGAGATTGATGCGATGCACGAAGCCTATAAGCAACTGAAAGAAGAATGTCCCGAATTTGACGCTACCGACTTTGAAGCGAGAATTGATATGGTCCTCAATCCGGAGAAATACAATATAGTCAAGACGGAGGAAACAGAAACACTGCTGGCACGCTTCGACCGATACATTGACGGCTTAAAAACATACGGCACCGTCAGTGAGGGCAGAGCCAAGATTTACAAGATTGTATGGGATAAGCTCTCACGTTATCTTATCATCTTCAAGAAATCGCGCTATACTCCGGAACAATTCACGCCGGAAGATATATTGGCATTCCGTGAGTTCGTAATCAACGAATACAAGTATGTCGATAAGCACAAGGCGATATATGGCAGCCTGCAAAAGATCTCCATACCGACCAAGCAAGCGAGCATCAACACGGCATCGGCGAAACTCCGGGCATTACAGGCTTTCTTCAATGAGCTGGAGGAGAATGACGAGATTTTGAAATCTCCATTCCGACGCCTTACCAAGAAAAGAAGGAACGAGGCACTGAGAGAACAGTATGACGACCCTTTCTTCCTCCGCTATGAGGAAGTTCAGCAGATAATGGCAGCGGATGTGCCCGACAGTCTGAAGGAAACCAAAGATGCCTTTCTTCTTCAGTGCGCTCTCGGCTGTCGTATCGGAGACTTTATGAAGTTGTCGATGTCGAATGTTGCAGTTACAGATGACGGCATTCCTTACGTTCAATATCTGCCAAAGAAAACCATGAAGACGCAGAATGATCGCCGGGAAAAGAAAACGCCATTGATGCTGTTTGCGTTGGAAATCGTCAAACGCTCCGGTTTCAAATTTGGTGTTCTCAAATATGCCTCCGGCAAAAGCGGATACAACGCCAAGATTAAGAAGCTGCTTGAACATTGTAAGATTGATCGACTGGTTAACCAGTATGATGAGGCGACAGGCACGATGAACCGTGTGCCACTGCATTCCGTAGGCAGTAGCAAGCTCTGCCGCAAGACCCACATAGACATCGCCAACAAAGCGCAGGTAAATATGTATGCTACGGGACTCCATGAAGTAGGCAGTAGCGCAGTAGAACACTATTCCATGCTCGAAATCCGCGACTTGTTCATGCTCCTTTGCGCCGCTTTCAATCAACCCCGATACCGGGTTGATAAGCAACTGAATGTGTTGCCGGAAGAGATAAACGGCAGTGAATAAAAACTTTTCGCTGAAATGAGGCGTTAAAATTTTGTGGAATCCAAAAATGTTTACTATCTTTGCATCCACAAAGGGTAGTTTCCCCTTGAAAGAAATACTTCGCTTGCGCGAGCAACGATTTTAGGGATCGGTTTTGCCCGGTCGGAAAGAGCAGTCGAAAGGCCGCTCTTTTTTATTTAATGCGGTATTACTTTCTGCCCCAACAGCACTCCATTGTCTTGGAAAATATTGTGCTTTACAGCTTCGTATGATGGATTATGTCTTTCGGGGTGAAGCAGATGGATGGTAACAGGGTACGCTATCAAGTCCGCAATCTGCAATCCGATGATGTTGTCTTTCTTATTATTGAAACCGAAGTCGCTGATTCTTGCCCTTAATCGGTCCGATGCTACCCATTTCGTGCCACGATTGCGTAGCCCGTTGTAATAGTTGAGGAGTTTGTTATCCTCTTTCTTACCTCGTCGTTCTACAACAATGGAAATTTCCGGCAGAGTACCCTCTTTAATTTCATTATCAACACAGAAGATACTTCGTTCAATCAGATATGACAGAGACAATCCATATACGTCATCCTCCTCGCCACGGACGCAGAATTTGCTAAGTTGCTCTTTAAGAATTGTGCAGCTTACAATGACATAGGCACCGTTTTTGCTCAGTATTTTCTCAATGCCTTCAAATAATCTCACCCTTAATACCTCATCAGCCAGAATAGAGAATGGTCCACGCCATTTACGGATATCAACAGAATGTATAACTACATCTTTTGTGCCGAATATCTCTATCTTCAATTCCTCAAAAGCCTTATTCAACGCATTGAGGTTCTGCCGGGACACAAGAATACCGCACAAAGTAAACACCGGGAATCCGGGGTCATACTTTGCGAGATTATGGTCTCCGCACTCATCAATGAAGAGATAGTATTTCGATTTGTCTGTCTTTCCCATTACCATATTTAATGCGAAGTTACAAAAAAATCTGCGAAGTATGCCCACTATCTCAAATATTTTCATTAACTTTGCCATCGGGTAGTCCTCGGACTGTCCACGACATTTTGAAACAAAGAGGCGTTATGTCTTCTGCTTGTACGGATAAAGCGTAGGAAACTTACATCCAAGTATATGCAAGAGTAAGTCATAACAGTCTCCATGCCATAAGGCGTGGAGCTGTTATTCCCACATCTTCATATACAGGTATTCCTACCACCTATTCGTAAAGGCGTGGCATAGCAGTCCACGCCTCTTTTGATTTTTTAAATTTATTTAGTAAGATATATGAACCAAATTGAAACTCTTGCTGATAATTTCTTAAAGGCATATTATGCCAATACAAGAGAGGAATATCAGACCTATGCAAAAAAATTAATTAGGCAACTCGAAAAAGACGAATGGCAGTTCAGGAAGATTGAAAACAACTATAATGTTGCTAAAGCATTATATTATCTGAATGTGCAAGACGATAATGATGAAATATCTACAGATACTAACTGTACCATATACAAACTCATGTATTATTGTCTTCTGAAGAATTACATCTCGTCTACTCAGAAGGGTGATCTCAACTCTCTCATAAAGGGTTCTAAGCTCGCGTTGATTATATTGTGTGAACAAGCAGAATATTTCATGTATGGAATATTAACAGGAGAATTAGGATATATGCCTAATTACGCGCAAAAACACATCGGAGATCAGCTGAAACTATTTGGTGGAATTGTAAAGGAAATTGGTCAATCTATCTCCGATGAATTGAATGACTCCTTTATTAACCGACGATATTCTGAGATGGCATTCGAATTAACACCACATTTCCCAACCGGAATAAATTTGGAATCGTATAAAACTGGTTGTATTTCCACGATAAGAAAAATCGCAAATGATTTGGAATCAAGATTCGTATATCCGGAAGAAGACGAATGGTGGTAAATAAAAAACTGAAATATGGGAATTTTTAATCGAAATAGAAAGCCACTTCCTCCATATGATACGTTGGCTATTGAGTATCGATATGCTCTTTACTTCTTGTTAGAGTATCTGACACATGCTGTCCCCTTAGTTGAAATGTCTTGGGCTTTTCAATATTTAGAAAAAGCGACAAAATATTTTGGTATAACCAAAAAGCAAATTGAAGAAGTACGAGCCTTTTATAACTCCTACGACAAAATCGTTGCATATATACAGGAGATAAAGAACCATCAGATATATGAATATATGATAAGCAACTGCTCGAATGTATTTATATTAATGGATGGTGGCGAAGAGCATAAAAGGTTAGGAGAACAAGCGTATAAATTATATGAGGAATTGGGATTCCCTTATGAAGAAGTGCGTAGTATTGTTAGAAAATATCAATATCGAACTGAAATATAAAAACGATGGCAACATTATTTTTTATATTAGCAATTCTTTTGGGAATTGTGGCATATAAGTGTTACGACAAAGCAAATAGGATTGAGAACGGATCTGATGGTTTTCATTCTCAAAAGAAAACCGTCTCCAGTGGTCAGCAAGAAATTTCACACAATTCTATCGAAGAGAAAGAGTTTAGGCCATCAGCCTCTGTTGTTCAAGATGATGATTCAGCTATAGAACAAGTTGAACATTATACATCTTGGCATGATTATCAGACAAAGCATCCGTTACGAGCCAAAGAAATTAAATCATTGGGCATAGATTTATCATCTAAGACTGATGATGACGCAGCTGAATGGATTTTCGCCATAGAAACAACAGCACATGATTCGAATTGCAAAATTTCTGAACTTAAGAAAAAATACTTTGACGGTATAGAAAAACATAATCCATCAGATGCTGATTGGATTCTTATGGTTCCTGATTTAGTCGAGTTTTCCAAGAAAGAATCTCAGAAATATAATTTGAAAATTGGCAATACTGCCGCGGATATGATGCTCCTATTTATCTTGGATAAGATTAAGATAATTGAATCGAAATATGCTAACGCTCCCCATTTGACCAAGTCAGATCCTATAACACTACAAATGAGATTTATGCTCGAGAGCAATGACGATGTTTTGATGCTCCAAAAAGCGCATATTTATTTGAAAAATTACCCAATGACGGAGCAGAATAAGGCTTATAGAGATAATTGGCATAAACAGATGATGTCTCTTATTGATAAGAGAGTTTCACCTTACGAAAGTCTCAAGGGAGATCCAATAGCGTATAAATTAGCTGTCAGTTCCGAGATATATAAGCTAACACATGATGAAATTCAGGAAGATATGCAAGAGGGATTAGTTGAGGAATTCAACGAACATCTACTTAGTTTCCATGAAGAAATGGAAATTATTTCAGAAAAAGCATCCGAAAAATATAAGATATAATTTTATATATGAATAAGATCAATTTGTTAATATTAACGCTATGCTGTATATTTTGTGCGGCATGCAATACAGACGAGCCTTCCTCCCCATCAGACAATGAGCAGCACCAAAATGGAGGCGACTCTAACTCAAGCAGCAATACTTCTGAGGACAAATATTATTTTGAGTTAGATAGGCCAGCTTCAAGAGAAATTAAAACAGAAGCAGGGTCTACTCAGATATTTTTTAAGTGCAATCAGGAATACACCATTTCCGCATCCGGGAATATAACAGGTTTGAGACTTTCTCATACTTCTGGGAGAGGAAATGGCTCCGTTACTGTATCATTTGATAAAGTCCAATATAAAGAAAGTGGATCGAACATTACCTGGGACGAAAGTGGTTACATCATCTTCACCGTGAAGGAAGGAAACAAAAGCAATTTTAGTGTAGTGAGAAAAGAATTTTATCTTGTGCGAAGAGGATCTAAAATGAAGGTATAACATAGGAACAATTTGGACAAAAGTGAGCCACAAGTTATTGCCTGTGGCTCCCGATTAGTTATCTTATTCCGAAACCTCTCTTGACAGTCTGTTTCAATGATTGCCATTGCTCTTTGAGCCATTGGAAAATTCGTGTTCCATTGATATGCAGATGGAACTTGTTATCAGATGGATCGCGGATGAATTTGAATGTCGTGCCTGCCACGACTTCTATCTTCTCACGCTTTTCGGGATAGTCTAAAGTTACATTATTGCCAAGGTATCGTCCACCTCCGTCCATCAGTTTACGGGCGAAGCTGTCAGGGATGCCGACCTGTTCACATTCTTCCAGAGCCGGAATCATGGCGATTGTATCGGGAAAGAACCTTTCAATTTTGGCTATGACATCATTATGTCCCCTGACGATACTTTTCTCACGCTCAATTTGTCTGTCGAGCTGCTGGCGAAGATTCCACATTTCATTGCTGTGGGTCTTGAAGGTATGTTCTGCTTGCTCTTTCAAAGTCTTGACTTCTTCCCGACTTTGGGCGAGTTCACTCTCAAGCTTCTTGGTCTTGTTTCCGGTAAAGCGGTTGGCGAGATTGCTGAAGGCATCCTTGCGGTTGGCATCACGCTGCGCTTTTGCATCGGCGGCTTCCCGCAATGCCGTCTCCTTCTCTTTTCTCGCACTCTCTGCTTCCTCGACATAGGTAGAGCGCTCGGCAATCAGCTTAGACTTGTCAGCCTCGATTGCAGCAATCTCGTCTGCCATTTTCTTTTTGTCAGCTTCCAATGCTTTTTTCTCGGCGGTCAAGGATGTATTAGTGGCGGTGAGAGAAGAATTTGACTTTACAAGCTCGGACTTCCGTTTTTCAAGTTCGCCGTTCTGCCTTGTCATCTCTGCATTGGCGGCTTTGGTTTCGGCAAAAGTTTTGTCCATATAGCGGTTGCCACGTTCAAGCTCTTTCTTCCGTTTCTCCAAAGATTGGGTCTCGGTGTCGAGCTGTCTTTTCTCGGAGGAAAGGGTGGCTACGTCCTGTTCAAGGTCTTTCTTCTTGATCTGGCACTGACGGTAGTATTCGTGCTGGTCAACGTGCCGAGCCTCTGAACCCCGGATGCCACGCTCCAGTCCGAAACGTGCCATTGCCTCTGCGTATGTATCCTGAAAACGGGTCAGGTTCTCACGAGTCATGATGTCGTCGGCGCTCAGTCGAGGTCCGTTCTTGGGCTTGGTGCGGTAACGTTTCTTGGCTCTCGCCTCGCTCGCTTTTCTCTTTCTTTCGGTGGTTACGATGGGCACGACCGTGACATGCAGGTGCGGTGTCTGCTCGTCCATGTGGAGATGAGCGCCGACAACGTTGTCCTCTCCGAATGTCTGCTTCGCCCATCCGATACTCGCTTCCGCCCACTCGTCGAGTCTTCCTTCATCGGCAAGTCGGCGCAAGGCTTCGCCGTCGGATGTCAGCAGGACATTGAGGGCGAGCACCTGGTTCTTGCCGATCTTCCGCGTCAGTCCGGCATGGTCGAGACGGTAGCGGATTGCCTCGCCCAGACCGCCGACACCTTCCGGATATCGGATGAAATCCTCACGGTTGAGGTGGCGCAGTTCGGGATGGGCGTTGTCGGGCTGGGTGCTTCGCTCGATGTGTCGGGCGATGGCGTTGCAGGAACCGCTTGCCTTCATGATGTGGAGTACGGCGTAACTCATAGGCAAGCGTGTTTCTGTCGTGGAACAATCGCAGTGTACGGCTTCTCGTAAAGCCGTATCGGGGTTTCCAAAGGGGATGACCCCATTGGCTCAGTAGGGACATTTTCAGCGTATCGGAACGATATGCGGTTCAGAAAATTCCCTAATGAGCTAAGGAATTTCCGGATGGCGTAATTTCCGTGCCGCCACTGCACGGATGGTACTGCACTGCAATAGCAACGATGCACCACTATAACCACTGCATTGACTGCAATGGTTTCTTCAATGAAAAAACAATGTTTCACGTGATTTCTGTTTGGGGATTTACCCCTTGGCATTTTCGTCATTTTGGCACAGACGGGGTGTCTTGGCATCTCCGTCAGAAATGCCAAAGTGACAATAATGCCAAGGGTGAATTATTATAATTTGGTGTAGTTTCCGTGGGAGGAATGGGCGAACAGAACGCCTTTTCTGTCTCGGATGAACCGCTTGAAACTGCGTTCCGACATACCGCATTTTCCTGCAATCGCAACACCCTCTGCGGTAGTGAAGCCGTCGGGAAGCTCTGAGAGAACAGTGAGTTGTAACTCGGTCAGAGTGTCCTCGCTGATGATGCCCTGCACCTTTGAGGCTGTCGTACGGAAGTATTCTGTCAGGCGTATCGCCCTCTCCACCGTATCCACATCTATCAATTTCTTTTCATTGCCACACGCCCAGTCAGCGAGAGCCAGCAAAAGAGAAAAGCGGATGGCGTAGATTTCGAGTTTGCTTGCGATGGAGGTTAGGGTATCGCTTCCGTCGGAGTTGCAACGATCGGTCTGCTCGTTCTGCCACTGATAGAGTCGGTCGAGAGCGTCCGACGAGAAAGGGACATCATCCGATATTATCTCGCCGTCAGCGTCAACCTTTGGAACTATGTCAATGAGCTGCGAAAGGATGCCACGCCATTCTGCTACGATGTCGAAAGAGGGCATCCGGCGGCTACGGTTCCATTTGGGCTTCGTCTGGTCGGACGGGAATACATAGAGTATGCGTTCCATAAATCCGTTGGCGTTACGGTTCCCGGCGGCAAGGTCGGTAAGCACTTTCGGCTGGATAGTACCGATGACGCAAAGGAACGGATTGCGGATGAACACACCGCTCTGACTGCCCTTGCGGTCGGACATGGCAACCTTGTGATTGAACACCGACATCCAGAACTCCGATTCAGAGCCGTTGTTGTATCGGTTGAAGTTCTTTACCCATCCGGCAAGTTCGTCATACATCAGAATCAGTCCACGGCGGTTTTCCGACAATATGCGGTGAACCGCTTCGTTGGTCACATCCTGCATCATGAAGCGGAGGCGGCACGGCTCGATAGGATTGAGGTCATAGCCGTTTGAAACCCTTTCTTTTGGAGGCAGCTCCATCGCGGCATTGTAGCGTTTCAACGCCTCGGCGAACTGTGCCGCTTTCTCCGCATCGTGGTCGATTAGCGGCTGCATGACATAGCTCAGCGGATGGCTCTTGCACACTCCGGGGCATCCGACAAGGGCAACGAAAAGAATTGCATACTCTTTCCACCCTGCCATTGCCTCTGCGTGATGGGTGTTGCCGATTACCGCCGCCATTGCCGACAGCATCGCTCCCGCCATGTAGTCCACAGGGAAACCGAGAGTGGCGTTAGCCTCTCTGATGATTTCCTGCAACCTTGACGGCAAAGCGCTAATCGGGAAGGTGCTGGCAGTCTGAGATTTTGCAACCTCTGCAATCAAGCCGTCCGACGGTACCGGCGGTACTGCCTGATTGGTCAGTTGGTCAGGCGCATGATTAGTCACCTGCTCACCTGCCTGACAAGTCACTTCCGCACCTTTGATTGCAGGTGTATCGGGGTGGCGGTCGGTTTTCTTTTTGGCAGACGTTTTTTTCTCATTGCCCTTCGGTTTTGAGGGAGTCTTTGCTGATGTTTCCTTTTTCATCGGCGAGACTTTTTAGCGTCCATAATTGCCGACACCTCACTTTGACGGTATCGGGTGGCACCGTTGACCTTGACGACTGTAAGTTTGCCTTTCTTGGTCAGATTGTGAACCGAGGTCAACCCGATACCGAGCTGTTTGGCAACTTCATCTTTTGAAAGAAGGCGATCTTCCGATGCCTTCATAAAAAGTGGGAGAAGTCGCTCACGGGTCGCGTCGATTGTGTCTACCACAAGCTGATGAAGGTCTGCGAGGGAGACGGTGAGAAGAATACTGGGAGAATTGGAGTCGGAGAGAGATGCTTGGAGAAGATTATATAAATTCACTTGAGTTTCTGAATTTAATGAGACATACGCCGAAGATAGTACATTGCCACATCTCCGGCGATTTTGAGCGGTGACAACGGTCCGTAAGGACAAAAAGGAGGCTGTCGGCTTTCTTTTCATTGAAGTCGACAAAGATTATTGCCAACCTTGATGGTCAGCAAAGCGCGTATTTCACCCTATATGCTGCCATCTCGACAGGAGACAACAGCAATGGCTATTCGCTTTATAGGGCGAATACGCATCCTGTGCGCCGCTCATTGGCGACATGCACTCTTTCTTTTTATGTTACGTTGAGGTCACCGCGCCCTGTGCTATCCTTATTCTTCTGCGCCAAATACTTCGGGTTATCACATTACATTTTTTGATTCTACGCCGCCACTATATCCACAAAATCCGGCGTATGTCATAAAGTAATGCAATCCCCATTACGCATTATAGCGCACACAGAGCATCAGTATTTTCAAGTCTCAGAAGCCGTGGACTGAGAAAAATAAGTCCGATGAGCATCGCTTCCTTACGGCGAGTTGTTGCGGACTGACGGTTCTGGCCGTCACCATACGGCTTGGTTCTTCATAGTGCTCCCGGATGCCTTTCATCCGGACTGAAATGTTAGTAAAACGTGCAACTCGTTACAGCGCATAGTCGGGTCTGACCCCGCGCGCTCGATGCATCCGCATCATTTTCGGTTACAAAGTTCGGCACACTTTTCGGACTGTGCAATAGTATTTCGACCTCCAAACAGAGGTCAAATGTTAAAAATCACTCTTTACGAGCACTAATGGGCTAATGTTACAGACTTCACATTAATGGTCGAGCCTCTACTCGGGAATGGTCGCCTGAAACTTCGCCACAACTTCTATAACCACGGCATAACTCCGATTGTTCATCATCGGGTGAATGATGCGTTGTTAAAAAATGCAAAATCACCCCGCCGTCGTGAATGAAGGTGAACGATGATGAATTTTGAACGGAATTTTATAATTCTGTTGTGCAAATGTTGTGCAAATATGGTAAAAGAAAATTGCAGTTAGCTGATTATCAGCTAACTGCAATTTTAAGGAGTTGCCTTGGAAGGATTCGAACCCTCACAGGCGGAACCAGAATCCGACGTGCTACCATTACACCACAAGGCAATGTTTCTGTCTAAGGTTTCGATTTGGCTTTTGGCTTTATCTCTGTCCCTTTTGACACTGCAAAATTACTACTTTTTTCGCAAACAAGGAAGTTTATCGCCCAATAATTTTGTTTTGTCTGCAATTTAGCGTAATTTTGCAGCAGAAATCATCGTGCAAGAGCAAGGAGTCACGGTCAACGAGAACTCTTCTCTCGTCATGAGCGCATAAAACATGGACACTTATACCTACTGGTTGCAAGGTTTCATCTATTATGACGATGCCACCCTCGCCGAGAAAAGCAAAACCTAAAGGAAAAGTGTTATTCTTTTCTAGAAAATCAGCGAAAAGCAAGAAAATTCAATCGTTTTCGCTGATTTTCTAAGTAGTTTTCTTGGTATTATCCTAAAAAAAACGTATCTTTGCAACCAACATTATAAAACTATCTTACAATGAGTTACGCAAATATCATAGGAAGAAATAAAGAGATAAATATACTCGATAGAATATACAAGTCAAAGAAATCTGAACTTGTAGCCATTTATGGCCGTCGAAGAGTAGGCAAATCTTATCTCGTAAGCGAATGCTTTGGAAAGAAGATTCTCTTCAAAGCAGTAGGTACTTATATTAAAGACGGAGACAAGGACTATGAGTCTTACCGTCAACTTCAACTTGCGCATTTCTATGATTCGCTAGTGATTGCAGGATTATCGCCAAAGGAGTCGAAACCCACTTGTTGGAGAGAGGCATTTTTACTTTTGAGAAAAGTTCTGGAAGGAAAAAGAAACAGAAGGAAAATCATCTTTATCGATGAACTTCCATGGCTTGCAGGACCGCAATCATCAGAAATGATAGCAGAACTGGGATATTTTTGGAATTCATGGGCAGACAGTGAACGAAATATTATACTCATTGTCTGTGGATCGGCTACAAGTTGGATGCTTGATAATGTGATACATGACTATGGAGGTCTGCATGGAAGACTCACGGAAACCATCAAACTATTCCCTTTCACTCTAGCAGAATGCGAAAAGTACTACAAGAAAAATGCTTTTCATCTCTCACGCTATGAAATGTGCGTGAGTTATATGGCTATAGGTGGAATCCCCTATTATCTGGATAAGCTCCGCAACGACAGAACAATGACAGACAACATAGACAGCATATTCTTTGCAGACGAATTAATTCATCAGGAATTCAAAGATGTTTATACAGGACTTTATTCCAGCAAAGAAAAATACGTCGACATCGTTAAAGCTATTGGCAGTAAGTTCTATGGAATGACACAATCAGAGCTTTCCAAGGCTACAGGTATCAAAACTGGGGGTACCCTGACAAAGCTACTTGACAACCTTAGAGAATCAGGAATTACGAGAGAGTATCCCCGCTATGGAAAGGAAAGAGTCGAAACTGTATATCAGCTAAAAGATTTCTTTTCTCTATTCTATCTGAGATTTGTTCATGGCAAACAAGTCAAACAAGGAGGATGGAACGCTATCCATGGGACAGCCACATTCTATACATGGGCTGGAGATACGTTTGAACTTTTGAGCATAGAGCATCTGCAAAACATACAAGACACTCTACGTATCCATTCGGTTGAAAGGAACTACAGTTGGTGTGGGAAAGCTGAAGACGGAAAAGGTGCTCAAATAGATTTAGTCATGGAGAGTAAAAGTACTCAAACAGATTATCTCTGCGAAATGAAATTTTCAACAGGTAATTTTACTATCACACAAGATGTCGAGGAGAATATACGTCACAAGATAGACGCTTTCGCAAATAGCAAGA
>OGXX01000695.1_pt1 | contig 37452 bp, 30 predicted proteins | sample 1576301 | NCBI WGS metagenome assembly OGXX01 (sample SAMEA3541469, study PRJEB24748) | human gut metagenome | biome: human gut; feature: human-associated habitat; material: faeces | place: China | collected 2012
AGTTTTCGGATTTGAATCTATGCCCAATTAACAACCGTCAGGGAATTGTAATTGATGGTGAAGGTTCAAAGGTTATTTGCAAAGACTAATTTGAAAATTCAAGTTTACAGAGGTAATGCAATGATAAGAAAACAAACAGAAACAGATTTAACTGCCATTATGCAGATATGGCTTGAAACGAATACAAAAGCACATTCTTTTATCCCGGAGGAGTACTGGCTAAGCAATTATGAAATGGTAAAATCCGGTTTACCGAAAGCAGAGGTATTTGTCTATGAGGATGATACAACAAAAGAGATATATGGATTTATTGGCTTAATAGAGAATTATATCGCAGGGCTATTTGTTAAAGAGCCGATGCAGGCAAATGGAATCGGAAGCCAGTTGATTGCGTATGTAAAGAGTCAGAAGGAAAAGCTGACCTTGGAGGTATATCAGAAAAATATGCGAGCGGTTCAGTTCTACCATAGAGAAGGCTTTTCGATAACGGATGAGGCCATTGATGAAAACACAGCGGAAGTAGCATATACGATGAGCTGGCAGAAATAAGAGAATAAAGTGAAAATGAGGAATCTCCTTTCGTAAAAATACGGAAGGGGATTTTTTATATGCAGAAGAAAGGAGGACTGCCATTGGGAATTCTTGACGGGATTGTGGAATGGATTGCAGAGCAGGTCATGAATATTCTGGATATGATCAACACCTCTGTTCTGGGAGCATTGGGCTGTGACATGGAAACCTTCCTCAGATACTTTCCGGCGGCGGAGACTTTTTACAGTCTTATCGTAGCACTGGCGGTGGGCCTTTTGCTGTTGAACCTGATTTTTCAGTTATTCCGTAACTTTGGTATCATGCAAAGCGGAGAAGCGGAGAATCCGATTCAACTGACAGGCAGAACCATGCTGTTCCTGTTTTTGGCTCTTTTTGCAAAGGATATATTAGATATTATTTTACAGATAGGCGGAACGCCCTTTGGTTGGTTGATGACAGAGGAGCTTCCGCCTATCAATTTTGCAGACTTCAACTCTGTATTGCTGACCATATTGGGAGTATCTCTGAATGGTTCTATTGCACTGATTGCACTGATATTGCTTGTGATGCTGGCATGGAATTATTTAAAGCTATTGTTTGAGGCAGCGGAGCGGTATGTGCTGTTAGGTGTTCTGGTTTATACAGCACCAATGGCATTTTCCATGGGCGGCTCTATGAATACCATCAATATTTTCCGCAGCTGGTGTAGGATGTTGGGCGGACAGATTTTTATGATATTGATGAATGTCTGGTGTCTGCGAATTTTTACTTCAATGTTTGCGAATTTCATCGCCAATCCGTTGCAGTTGGAGAATGGGAACTTTTTGATTTGGTTTTTATGCGCCGTCGGTTTCTTGAAAATCTCGCAAAAGATTGATAACTTCATGCAGATGCTGGGCATCAATGTCGGCAGGACAGGCAGTGCGATGCTGGGTGAGGCTGTGATTGCTATGAAGGGTATCAGTGCAGCCGGGAAAACAATCAGCGGCGGTGGCAGCGGAGCAGCAGATAGTGGGAGTTATATGGCTTCCGGCAGTGAAACTATTTTGCAAGGCGGTTTGGCAGGTGCAGTCGGCAGGCAGTTTAATCAAAATGCTATCCGTAATATTACAGGCAAAAGTGACAGTATAGCCTCAAATATTGCCCGTTCGGTATATAACTCCTCTGTCCGAAATGGCGGTGGTTTTTCTGCCAATATTATCGGTCAGGTGGCAAAAGGAGATATTGCGCGTACAGGTTCTATCAAAGGTGAGGATGCTGTGCAGGCGTTTCAATCCTATATGGGCATTGACAGAGCGAATCATACAAAAGAAACGGTGGGCGCGGAACGAAATCCTGCGTCTGCCGAAAATACTGCATTTGATAATCAGAGTACACATTCCGATAGTTTTTACGAAGGGATGCAGACATCCATGGAACAGGTATTGGCTGAGTATCAGCAGAATATCGGTATGGAGCCCCTTTCTGTAGGAACAGAACTGTCTGATGATTCGCATTCCCCCTTTTTGCTGGATCATCAGACAATCCCTTTAGAAAACAGAGGAGTGGAACAGGCGGAGTATTTTACGCCATCGGTGGATTCCTCTGCACAGTATTCACATATAGAGATTGGCGGTGGTCGTATTATGGGAACAGAAACATCGAAAGAGTTGGGCGGTAGTCTCAAATTTGCTATGTATTCCACAGATAAATATATGCCGCCGACACAAGGGGATTATAAAACGGTCACAGCAGTAGATGGTTCCAAATGGTATCATCAGTATGCACAGCCGACAGTCGTAAAGGAGCCGTTTATGAAAGAAAACGGCGAAATTCAGTATAAAGAGCATATAGAAAATAAGCTTCCGGATGCGCCGAAGAGAAAGGATAGAATCTAAAATGAACAATGATATGCAAAGGGCGATAAAAGCAGCGGCAATACTCCGCTATGGTATGTCAGGCCCGATTGCTGCTATGGATATGGCGTGGCAGCAAAGGCATAGCATTGCGAAAATCGGTCTAAGTCTCGGCTTTTTATTTTTACTTCCGGTGCTGTTTTTATGTATGCTGCCGTCTTTTGTATTCGGCGGTTTTCAGATGACAGATGTATGGAGCGATAACGCTGTTCTCTTACAGAATATACAGCGATATCAGACAGCGGTGTGGTCTGCGATAGATGAAGCTCACGATGCTTTGCTGCGGGAAATAGAAAACATGACAGAAGATGATGAGGAAATCACAATTATTGATGAATTTCATTACAGTTCTGTCAATGCAACCTTGATTTTATGCCAGTATTCTGCGGCAAAAGGGACAGATGAAATCAATACAAAGGAAATCAGAGGATTAATTAAAGCTCATAGGGATGCTCTGTTTTCTTATCAAATAACCTCCGGTCATACATATCGTATTTATTATATCGGGGATGCTTATTTCGCAGACCACGTTTTTAAACTGACAGAGCAACAGAAAAAATTAGCGGAGCTATATGCCGCTAATTTAGAGATGTTTTTATACGGCAGTCAATGTGGCGGTGTATCGGCACAGGTCAGTGAGGATGTTTTAAAATATAGAAATCTTGTAGAAAAGTATGCTGAAAAATATGGTATTTCAAATTTTACTGATGTAATCAATGCAGTAATGATGGCAGAAAGCGGCGGACGCGGCACTGATGTAATGCAGGCAAGCGAATGTCCCTATAATCAGAAATATCCGAAAAAACCGAATGGTATCAAAAATACAGAGTATTCCATAGAGGTGGGGGTGCATTATCTGGCAGACTGCCTGAAGGGGGCAGGCTGCACTGCACCCAATCAGACGGAGAAACTGAGTCTGGCCCTACAGGGATATAATTATGGCAACGGCTATATTTCATGGGCAATACAGAAATATGGCGGATATACAGAAGCCAATGCACAGGAGTTATCCAAAATCATGCAAAAGAAGCTGGGCTGGAGTAGATATGGCAATCCGAAATATGTCAGTGCGGTATATAGATATCTTGTCTTTTCGAGTAACGGGAAATGGGGCTCTCCATTTGTAGGAAAGGACTGGAATAGCAGAGTTTCCTCAGATTTTGGCTGGAGAACAGATCCATTGAACGGAAAGAAAGCCTTCCATGAAGGACTGGATATTGCATATCCCACAGGAACCAAAATCCATGCGGTATCCGGTGGTGTGGTTACTTCGGTAGTCTATTCTAAAACGGGGTATGGTCATCATGTGAGAGTGGACTGCGGGAACGGGGTTACGGTGCTGTATGCGCATTGCAGTAAAATCCTTGTAACAAAAGGGCAAAGCATTTCAACAGGACAGGCTATTGCTGAGGTCGGTGCAACGGGGCGTGTGACAGGAGCACACCTGCATCTTGGGGTGCTGGTAAATGGAAAAGAGGTAAACCCGAGGGAGTATATCGGAGGATAACAGAGTAAATCATATGCGAACATCAGAAAAACTATCTTATTTCGTGCAAATATAAAATAAACTCGCTAAGAAAATGTGAAAACAAAAGAAAAAGTCGATGTTATTTTGTGGAAAAGATTGATGAAAGGTTTTTTTCGGTCTATAATAATATCAAAGGAGGATACTGATATGATTTATCTAAAAAGAAAAATTGATGATTTTTTAGTGTCGTGGAAAGAAAATCCGGATAGAAAACCTTTGATTGTAAAAGGCCCCCGTCAGGTTGGAAAAACAGAATCCATAAATCGATTTGGGAATCAATCTTATTCCAGTGTGATTTATATTAACTTTGTAGAAGAGCCTAAGTATAAGATGATTACAGGGGATAGCTATAAAGCAGCTGATATTATTAAGAATATATCCAGAATAGATCCGTCTAAGAAATTTATAGAAGGAGAAACTCTGATATTTTTTGATGAATTACAGGAATTTCCGGAGATTGCCACAGCATTGAAGTTTTTTAAGATAGACGGTAGATTCGATGTTATTTGCAGTGGCTCCATGTTGGGGATCAATTATAGAAAGATTGAAAGCAACAGTGTTGGCTATAAAACTGACTATGAAATGTTTTCCATGGATTTTGAAGAATTTTTATGGGCAAAGGGATATGATAATTCCTTTGTTGAGGATATGCTGGAGCATATGAAAACGCTTACCCCCTTCAGTGAATTGGAAATGACTGTTTGCATGGAGATGTTTCTTGATTATTGTATACTGGGAGGAATGCCGGCTGTTGTGCGAGAATATATCGAAAAAGGAAATTTCGAGGGTTCTGTTGAAGTGCAGCAGCAGTTGCTTGCAGACTATAAAGAAGATATCCGAAAATATGCGGAGGGTATGGATCAGACCAGAATATTAAATGTATATAATCATATTCCGGTTCAGTTGGCGAAGGATAATAAAAAATTCCAGATCTCCAAGGTTGCATCAAGCGCACGTTTCCGCGATTATCGTGGTTGTATAGAATGGCTGGATGATGCCGGAATGGTTAATGTCTGTTATTGCCTGAATTTCCCGGAATTACCGTTGAAAGGAAACTATGATGAAACGAAGTACAAGATATATTTTGCCGACAGCGGTTTATTGGTTGCGATGCTTGACGAAGAAGCACAGGAGGATTTAAGGGCAAATAAAAATCTGGGTGTATATAAAGGCGCTCTTTATGAAAATGTTGTTGGTGAAGCGCTTGTTAAAGCAGGATATCGGTTATATTACTACAGAAGAGAGGATTCCACTTTGGAACAGGATTTCTTTGTGAGAACTGCGGATAGCTTAATTCCGATTGAGGTAAAAGCAAAAAACGGTACTGCAAAGTCACTGAGAACACTGATTCGTAGTGAAAAGTATCCTGATATTCATTGTGGCATTAAGTTTATAAGCGGAAATATCGGGTATAGCGATGATGTTTATACATTCCCGTATTTTTGTGTATTCCTCTTAAAAAGATATTTGAGGAGTCAGTCTGTATAAAAAGCAATCAAAAAAGTCAATCTCTGCTAAATGCAATAAACATATAAATTATAGCATATTCGTGACGAATATGCTATAATTTATATGAGGTGATTCTTATGGAAATAAGAGAGCTAAAAATCAGTGCGAATGCATCCGGTGGTACTGCGGCGGCAGGAGCAAAAACATACCGAATAACATTACCGTCCAGCTGGGTGAAAAAAATGGATTTGGATCATGCGGATGCAAAGGCAGAGGTTGTGTTCGACGGTACAAGCATTATCATTCGTCCAAAGGCGGCAGAGGATATTCTTTTATTTCAATCGCAGGCACTCAAAGCGGGACATGAGGTTGTGCGTTATGAATATTTTGATCAAGAAACCCTTTGCAGTACCATTCTCTGTGATTTTACGGAGAAAATACTGCGGGTAAAAAATCATACGGATCAGATTTTAAAAACTGCTTTCGGGCGACAGGAAAGACCAACATGGGATCATTTCATTGAATTTCTGGAGGAAAGATGCGTTCCGAAAAGCAGGGAAAATATCAATATTCTTCTGAAAGAAATGGGCTTGACGGAATATGACCCGATCCAGATTGTAGAGAAAACAGAGGGAAGAATGGCGGAGGATGCACAATGGCTGAAAATAACAAGACTGTAAAGCTGTATACGGGAGATGTTGTTGCTGCTACTTCCTCGAAGGGCAATCAGGAAAAGTGGTATGATGCGGCGACAGACTGCTGGTGTAAGCTGGATCGCACCGGCTTCGAGGCATTGGCAGAGGCAGTCACAAGCGAGCTTTTGCAGAAATTCAGCAATATCGAAACAGAGCTTGGCTATAAAATCGTGGCATATCACATTGATTCTGTAGAGGTTCACAGAAATACCAGAAGGGCAAGCGTCAGCTTTAACTTTTTGAGGGAAGGACAGAGCATCCAGACAGCGTATCATATTTTAAAGCGTGCCCTTGGCTCTGACTATCAGAAAATCCTCGCGGCAGAAAAAACGATTCCGGGCAGATTGAAAAAAATCGTTGATACAATAGAGGACATCAGTGGTTTGGAGCATTTTGGGGCATACCTGACCTTGCTGTTTGAGGTAGATGCACTGATTGCAAATGAGGACAGGCATTTAAACAATATTGCAATTCTTGAGGAAAACGGTAAATATCACTATTGTCCGTTATTTGATAACGGGGAAGGGCTGATGCTGGACAATGTAAAATACCCATTTGATGTAGAAACAAGGGGATTGATGAAGCATTTACGGGCGAAACCGTTTCAGTGCAGGTTTGGCACAATTCTTTCCGCAGCAAGAGATTTATATGGCGCACAGCTTAAAATTGTATGCAGTGCGGCAGAGGTTTCGGAGATTGCAGAGAAATATCTGGACTGGTATCAGCCGATGTTCAGACCATTCCTGAAAGAGCGGATTTTAGATGTTGTGCTGTTGCAGATGAAGAAATATTTTTGATAAGGAGAGTGAGAATCATAGCCAAAAATAAAGAGGAGCGAGACATTTTCCTAATCCCGCCAAACTTCCTTAATGAAGGCTCGTTGTTTGGTGGGATGCTGAAGCTAAGAAATACATTGGAGGCTGTTATTTTGGTAGCAGGGATTACAATTCCGATACTGAAAATAACAGTCTTTTCTTTTACCGCAAAAACGATACTTCTGTGTCTGACAGCGTTGCCGATTGGCATTTTTGCGTTAATCGGCGTTGGCGGGGAAAGCCTGACAGCTTTTCTTATGAACTTCTTCCGTTTCCTGCGGAACAGGAAAATGCAGTATCGTTCGGATGCCATGCCGGAGCAGGAGAAAAGCAGGAGGTCTGTCTGGCAATCCGAAGGAGAATGGCCGGAAGAATACGGAGAGGAGGAAAAGCTGAAGAAAAGCAGAAAAACAGCAAAAGGAAAAGCGAATGAGCCGTTTCCTGTAGAAAAGATAGAAAACGGTATCTGCTATCTCAGAGATAAGCGTTATATCAAAATCATAGAGGTAGAACCCATCAACTTCCTGCTGCGTTCTGCGAGAGAACAGCGTAATATCATCTATTCTTACATGTCCTATTTAAAAATCAGTCCTGTACGGATGCAGATTAAGGTGATTTCCAAGAAAGCGGATATTTCAAATCATCTGGATAAGATACAGGAGGCAATCCGGCGGGAACAGGATGAGCGGTGTAAGGTGTTATTGATGGATTATTATAACCTGATTCGTCGGATCGGGCTGAAAGAAGCTGTGACACGGCGTTTTTTTATTGTCTTTACGTATGAACCGATTCCCGGCAGCAGTAAGAAGAATGAGGAAAAGGATGCTGTGAATCAGCTGGAGATTGCGGAGCGCACTGCAAGAACCTATCTTATGCAGTGTGGCAATAACGTAGTGGAGCATGAAAACCCGGACAGTTTTATGGCGGAGGTTTTATATATGCTGCTGAATCGCAAAACAAGTACAGAAACTCCATTCTCTGCGCGTGCTGCGGCGGAGGTAGAAAAGTATATCGTAGAAGGGGATGCCAACGCCATTCCAATTTCCGCTTTTCTTTTGCCGGAGCAGATGGATTTCAGTAAAGCGGCATATTGCAGGATTGACGGTCTGTACTGCTCCTATTTTATGATTCCGTCTACAGGGTATAAAACACAGGTGACCGCAGGCTGGCTGTCGCTGTTGGTGAATGCAGGGGAGGGGATTGATGTAGATCTTTTCCTCAGCAAAGAGCCGAAGGAAAAGATACAGTTTCAATTAGGCAGACAAATCCGTATCAATCGTTCAAAAATGAAGGAAACATCAGATACCAATACGGATTTTGATGACATCGACAGTGCGGTACGGGCGGGCTATTATCTGAAGGACGGTCTGGCAAATAATCAGGATTTTTACTATATCAATACCCTGATTACAATTACCGCAGATAGCCGGGAGGAACTGGAATGGCGTACCAATGAGATGAAAAAGCTGATGCTGTCGCAGGATCTTATTCTGAAGCCATGCTATTTTAGACAGGACTTAGCCTTTGCATCGGTATTGCCGTTGAATCAGCTACATAAAAGTCTGCATGAGCTATCAAAAAGGAATGTGCTAACAACAGGGGTGGCAAGCTGTTACCCGTATGTCAGCTTTGAGATGAGTGACGATAACGGCATTTTACTAGGGGTAAATAAGTACAATAACTCCCTGATTATTGTGGATATTTTTAATTCCAGAATATATAAGAATGCGAACATGGTTCTGCTTGGCACATCTGGTGCAGGCAAAACCTTCACCATGCAGTTGATGGCATTAAGGCTTCGAGAAAAGAATATTCAGACCTTTATTCTGGCACCATTGAAGGGGCATGAATTTCGCAGAGCCTGCCATAACATCGGCGGAGAGTTTATACAGATTTCTCCGGCATCGAAAAATTGCATCAATATCATGGAAATCCGAAAAAATGATAAAACTGCGGAGGATGTGATAGACGGCGAAAGAACGGAGCGTTCCGAGCTATCGGCAAAAATCCAGCGGTTGCATATTTTCTTTTCCCTGCTGATTCCGGATATGACACATGAGGAACGGCAGCTGTTGGATGAAGCGTTAATTCAGACCTATGCAGGAAAAGGCATTACCCATCAGAATGAATCGCTGTATGATGAAACAGGAAGTTACAAAACAATGCCTGTTTTAGGTGATTTATATGATGTTCTGAAGAAAAGCACAGAAACCAGACGCATGGCGAATATTCTGAATCGACTGGTGCATGGTTCTGCAAGTACATTTAATCAGCAGACCAATGTACGGTTGGATAATAAATATATTGTACTGGATATTTCAGAGCTAACAGGGGATTTATTGACGGTTGGGATGTTTCTTGCTCTGGACTATGTCTGGGATAAAGCAAAGGAGGACAGAACACAGGAGAAAGCAATATTTATTGATGAGGTCTGGCAGTTGATTGGAGCATCCAGCAACCGCTTAGCTGCGGAGTTTGTTCTGGAGATTTTCAAAATTATCCGAGGCTATGGTGGTGCTGCAATCTGTGCTACACAGGACATCAATGACTTCCTTTCTTTGGATGATGGGAAGTACGGAAAAGGTATTATCAATAACAGTAAGACAAAGATTGTACTGAATTTAGAGGATGAGGAGGCGCAAAGGGTACAGCATATTTTGAATCTGAGTGATACAGAGATTATGAATATCACGCATTTTGCACGCGGGAACGGTCTGATTCTGACCAATAACAATACAGTGACGGTAGAATTTAAAGCATCCGGATTGGAAACGGAAATGATTACAACAGACCGCGAGCAGCTGCGCGAGATGATACGAAGAAAACAGGAGTAGAAAGGAGACATTTCATGATTTGCTTACAGAGCGGTGGAGCGATTGAAGGAAAAATCGTGGAGCTGATTGGTGAATATGGCGCATTACGGATGGAGCAGCTGCAAAGATATTTTTCCATAGAAGATACACAGATGGAAAAAATAATACGGAAACTGGTGAAAAAGGGCAGGCTTGTATCTGACAAAGAGAACGGTTACATAAAAGCATCTGAACAGAAAACGTATGACGAAGGGCTGGCACAGTGCTTCTGGGTTGTACTTGATTTAAAGGAGGCTATTGAATTTCACGCCGTCGGGAGGTATCCGTTATTGATTGCGGTATACGCAGATGGTGAGGCGTATGAAATCTATTCCTGTAAAAAGGGCGATGAAATGTTTCTGTGCCATGTGATAGAACGCTTGCAGGAGAAGGTACAGGGAAAGGTGCTGATTGTGCTGGAGGACACGGAGCAGATTGGCAAGCTGCAAGGGATAAATTGCATTTTCTGTACTGTAAGCAGAGAGGGAGAGGTGAGGTATTATGAATCGTCTGCTGTTTCGACAGAGACTGAATCACCTGCATGAGGATGCACTGCGGTTTCAGAATACGCTTTGTGCCTATGAAACAACAGATGCAGTCAGATACCCGGGAATTTTTGAAAAGCTTGGTCTGGATATGGCTAGGCAGGCGGAAAGTATTGCGTGCAGCACAAGAAATATCGTAAGCGTTTTTCAGATGAACGGCAGGGAACAGGTACAAAGCTGTGCCGCAGAGGCACAGGGGATTACAGTGAAAGAACAGCCCTATGGATACGAAGTGATTCTGCCGCATTTGATGCCAAAACGAAATCATCGGAATCATACCGTATTTCTCCTGGAGCCGCTAACCTACGCCTTAAAGGAATTTACTGCGGTGCATCCAATCTGCCGTTTGGAGTATGCTCTGATCTGGTTTATTTATGAGTATACAGAAGATACGCCCATCCATTGCATCAGAGATTACGATAATATCGAGACGAAGGAAGTATTGGATATTATTAACAGCTTTTTTCTTCTGGACGATGGCGGCGCATTTTGTGAACTGCACTACAGCACAAGGCGTGGAAACAGAAACGGCACCAGAGTAATAATAAGCTCGGATATAGGTCTGGTTTCGTGTCAGAAAATAAACGGTAATTGACATAGGTTTTTCGGATATGTCGAAAAATAGAGATTTTCTCATGAAGTTCCATATTTTCAAAGAAAGGAGTAGGTAGGTTTTTGGCATAGTTTAGGAGCTTATGTTGAGAATGGTATCGGAAAGGAGGTGAGGACAATTCTTACAAAGGATTCGCAGGCTTATCGGGTATTGGCATTGGTCGCATTATCCGGTGAATGTGCAGAGGAGGCATTGACGCTTTTGCTGCCGCAGGAAAGCTATCGGCAAAAGGTGCTGCGGCGGTTGTTGGAGGAAAGGCTGTTATCCAAGTATCAGAAGGATGGCGTAAAGGGTTATCGTCTGATGCGAAAGGGGAAAGAAACCCTACTACAGTTAGAGTGGGAACGGTTTTCTTTTTATCTGGCAGACGGTGCAGATTTTTCCATGCGCAGGGCAGGCTTAACACAAAGACAACGGCAGCACTGCATTTCGGAAACACTGGCGATTATGGAACGTGCGGAGATTCTGATGGATCGCAGTAAAAAACAACCAATCTTTGAAAATATCCCGAAGCAGTCAGGCGAGCTTTCGCAGGCTGCTTTTTTTCATCCAAAGGAGGTAAAGGCGCAGGCAGATTTCACAAGGAAAATCATCAGCTCCAAAATGACAGGTGTTTTGCTTTCGCAGGCAGAAGTATGGCTTTGCTATAACATGCAGGCGGCAGTATCCAAGTGGTTTGAAACGGTGGAAAACAGAGCCGATATTCTGATACAGTCGATACTGCGCTCAAAGCAGCTTTGCTTTAACGGTACAAATGCACTGTTATTTGGCAGAGGAATGCAGCAGGCAGTACAATGCTTAGAGGATGCAAAAATGCGGGTGACTATCTTAAATGCACCATTTCAACGATTCTGTTTTATACCATTGGATGAGAATGGGATTCTGCTGTTGAAGCTCATGTATGATGCAGAAGCCTATCAAAGCCTGTTGGCTGTTTTGGCGGAGGACTTACAGCAGAAGGAAGAGCAGCCGTTTATCATACAGGATGGCTATAACCAGAATGGACAGCCAACCTTGATTTGTGTTGATTGTGATTTGAAACGATTGATACAGTTTCAGACACAGCTTTCATATCTCGGTGTGCAGGGAGAGGTAATCTGTTTTGATTTTCAGAAGGAGGCGATAGAGAATTATTGTGGAGAACAAACAAAGATTTCGACGGTTAATCTGGAAACCGTCAGAAAAAACTTCCTCGCAGATAAATAAGCGCAGTATGAAGATGTTCGGATACGTCTGTATGGCGATATTTCCTGTTCTTTATGCAGGGGGCTATCTGACACAGTTGATAGAGAATTATAGCATCTGGCAGAAGGCAGGGCATATCCCGGGAGACGGAACTGCACCGTCCTTGCCCCAAAATGGAGTATCTGTATGTCTCAGCGCAGCATTTTCCTTGATGGGGTTAAAGGTGCTGTTTTTCCTTGGATTAGCGATTTCTGTTATCGTTCTTTTTGCAGTGTTTATCGGAAAGGGCGAAAAAGGTGATTATGATACGGAGCGGAAATTCCATTACTCCGAAAAAGGTAGTTATGGTACAGCACGATTTATGGATAAACGAAGGATGAAGGAGCTGTTGGATGTTACCGGTATCCAGAAAACAGAGGGAACGATATTGGGAACCGTAGACGGTGCGGTTGTCAGTATCCCTGTTGCAAGTAGGATGAATCGTAATATCGCTGTTTTTGGTGCATCCGGCAGTATGAAATCCAGAGCTTTTGTCAGAAATATGATTTTCCAAAGTGTAAAAAGAGGGGAAAGTCTGATTCTCACCGATCCGAAATCCGAACTGTATGAGGATATGTCGGTGTATCTGAAGGAGCAGGGCTACATCGTCCGGGTTTTTAATCTGGTACAGCCGGAGCATAGCGACCGTTGGAACTGCATCAATGAGGTTTCACACGATCAAATGATGGCACAGATCTGTGCGGATGTGATTATCAAAAATACAGGCGGTGGAAAAACGGATCATTTCTGGGATTCCTCGGAGCTGAATCTGCTAAAGGCACTGATTTTATATGTTGACTATGAAAAGACACCTGCTGAGCGGAACATGGGCGCAGTATATCGGATGCTATCCGATCTGACAGAGAATGAATTAAATCAGCGTTTTGAGATGCTGCCAAACGGACATCCGGCAAAGGCACCCTACCATATTTTTCAGCAGGCAGGAGATAAGGTGAGAGGTGGTGTAATTATCGGTCTGGGTGCAAGGCTGCAGGTGTTCCAGAATGCGTCTATCTGCGATATTACGGCGCAGGACGAATTTGACCTCAGCAGACCGGGACGGGAAAAATGCGCGTTCTTCTGTATCAGCAGCGATCAGGATAGTACCTTTGACTTTCTCTCCTCGCTGTTTTTCTCGTTCCTGTTTATTAAGCTGGTGCGTTATGCCGATGCAGAAGGGGCAGACGGAAAGCTGCCGATTGGTGTAAATTTCGTTTTGGATGAATTCCCGAACCTTGGCGTTATCAATGACTTTAAAAAGAAAATTTCAACGGTGCGCAGCAGAAATATCGGGATTTCTGTTATTTTCCAGAATATAGCACAGCTGAAGAACCGTTACCCCAATGATGAATACCTGGAGATTCTGGGAAATTGTGATACGCAGATAGCGCTGGGCTGTACGGATGAAGTAACTGCACGGTTTATCTCCAATCGTACCGGTGAGGTAACGATTGATGTAAATAGCCAATCAAAGCAACTGTATGCCATGCGGATGACGGATTATACACCGGAATACAGAGAGACCAACTCTGTTGGCCGCAGAAAACTGATGACAGCGGATGAGGTGCTGCGGATGCCGCTGGATGAGGCATTGATTATACTACGCGGACAGAATGTATTTAAAGTGAAAAAATTCGATTATACCAGGCATCCGGAAAGCCGAAAGCTGAAAAAGTGTAAAGCAGCTGCCTATATCCCGGACTGGAGAAAGGAACAGGCAAAAGACGATTCTATTGTGCAGCCTGTGGAAGATATAATACAGGCCAAAAAAGAGGAAAAACCAAAGATCAGAACAGTACAGATTTCCAAGAAAGAACTGATGAGTAAATAAAGGAGGAAAATAAGTATGGCAAATGAAGCAGAAAAAACATTACATGAAATGCAGCAGGTACTTACAATCGATGCAAATGGAGTATACGAAACAGAGGAGGATAAAGCGGAGCTCCTCTGGCATGAGCTGCAGAACGCATACCGCAGTAAACGGATACTGTCCGGTGTATTAAGCGGTGTAGAGGAGACAAGCAGTGGTAGTATTGCTGTGGTTTATTATAAAGGACAGCGCATGATTATCCCTGTCAGTGAGATGGAGCTGAATCTTTCCGAACAGAACGGCTATGGAGAAATGAAGGGCCGTCAGGTTCGTATTTTAAATAACATGGTTGGCTGCGAGATTGATTTTATCCTGATAGCACTGGATGATACTGCACGTAGTGTTGTGGCAAGCCGCAGACTGGCAATGCTTGCAAAACGCAGGAAGTTCTATTTTCTGAATGAAAACGGAAGTGTGCAGATTACCGAAGGCAGAGTTGTGCAGGCGCGTGTTATCGCAGTAGCGGAAAAGGTAGTGCGTCTGGAGGTATTTGGCGCAGAGTGTGCAGTTCCTGCCAGAGATATTGCATGGGAATGGGTCGGTGATGCAAGGGAGAAATATCATGTAGGTGACAGAGTGATGGCGGTAGTTACATCCGTAGAATCGGATGCAGAAACAATGAATGTAAAGATCACTGCCGATATGAAACGTCTTATGAAGAATGAAGTACTGGAAAAACTGAAGGAATGTAAGGTACAGGGACGGTATTCCGGCAGGATTACGGATATTCATAAGGGTGTGATTTTTGTAAGGCTGTCTAACGGGGTGAATGCCATTGCGCATAGCTGCAACGATTACAGATTGCCCGGTAAGAATGATGACATCAGCTTTGTTGTGAATCGCCTGGATCAGGAAAACGGCGTTGCGGTAGGGATTATTACAAGAATTATCCGTCAGAATATCTGAGGTGTACCGTATGAAAAGCAGACTATACTATGCCATAAGCTGCTTTCTCCTTGCAGTCGTTTTGCTTTTTCTTGCAGTCCCGTTATTTACCCATCGGCTTTATCCGAAACAGCAGGCAATCCGTGTGCTGCATACCATGGAAAAGGGCGAACAGCTGACAGATCAGGATATAGAACCGATTACGGTCGGCGCATTGCATCTATCGGAAGGGATTGCACTGACAAAAGAGGATGTGATTGGCAGATATGCAGCTGTGGATCTGGTTGCGGAGGACATTCTCTTTTTATCCAAGCTGTCACAGCTTCCGTTAGAAGGCGATCTGCCGAAGGATATTCTGCCAAAGGGAAATGCCACACAGCTGATGACACTAAGGATGATTGAAGGCAGTGAATACCCAATTCCAGAAACGGGCGATGTGATAAAGATAAATCTGTTTGATAAGAAATGGAAGGACATTCCGGAACTGCAATTCGTCCGAATCCTGTCTGTTGTGCCGCCGAAAAAAGCGGAAGATACCGTAGCAGTAACAGTAGCATTGAACGAAAAACAGCAGCAGTATGTAAAACGGCAGAAGAAAACAGTATTCTATGCATCGGTTATTGTGCGGAGCAATGAAGAACTGGCGGAAAAGCTATTGGCAGAGCAGGAATCATTTTTTGAGTAGGGGGTGAATCTATGGCAAAGCATATTCTGATTATTGGCAGTCCGGGCAGTGGGAAAAGTGTATTCAGCGCAGCACTGGCAAGTGCAGTAGGCAAACGAAACAGGCAGACATTACTGATTAGCGGAGACAGCAGAATTTCAATGCTGCCATTTTTTTGCGGAAATACGGATACAGACGGACTGGGAACGCTTTATGCAGGAGAGATTACATCGCAGCGTACCGCAGATGCAATTAAAATCCTGCGTGAATTTCCGAACATCGGTGTAATGGGCTTTCAGATACATGGCAGAGTAAAGCAAAAAGGAACCACAGCACAGATACAGCAGCTATATACCGTTGTGGATGGTATGGCTGAGGTGGTAATCTGGGACGGAACCTCTGACTGGACGGATGCTTTTCAGACTGTAATGACAGAAAAAGCGGAGGTTACGGCGTGTTTGTTAACTGCGGATGTAAAGGGACTGCTTTATTTCCAACAGTATCAGGACAAAATCCGACGGTTGGCGCATTGCCTGCTGTTGGAAGGACTTGGTAAGCCCTATTCCCTGCATGAGGAAATGGATATAACCATTGGCGGCTTTGACGGAATCCTGCCTTTTGGCAGAGAGATTGAGCGTTATGTTATGGAAGGGAATTTATTCTCCATCCTTACATGCTGCCATGCACGATACCGTGAAACAGTGGAGCGTACCTTGGATGATTTACTGGAAGGGAGAATAGAGAAATGACGGCAAAAAAGCGATTTCGCAGGAAACAGAAAAAATGGAAGGCTTGGGGAGCAGCAATAGCAGCAGAGAAGATACTGGCGGATCAGGAGGCGAACGTTTTATTCCCCACGATGTGCGATAAGCTGCAAAAGGCAATGGCTATCAGACCGGAATATGACATTACAGAAGAAATCATAACAGAGCAGTATCAATCCGATCAGCAGAAAAGACGGTATGCACCAAAGCTGCAGCAGGCAGCTGTCATGCTTTTTGCTGATTTTTTTATTTTCATCGGTTTGCTGCTGCTTTTTTATATCTGCGGACAATATTTTGATGTACTCTGGTTTACCGGTTCCGTAGTAATGGCCTGTGGCATCAGCAGCATATTATTCTTTCTGTTCTGCGAGTGGCTTGTTTTTTATCTGTATCGGATATTTGAAAAGGAGGATTGAGGATGTGAAAGGTTATCGAATAGCAGCAATGGCTGTGATAGGCGTATTATGCTGTAACACAATGGCATTTGCCGCACCAAAGCCATTAGAGGAAGCCTATGAAAAAAACGGAAATTCCTATATTAAGAAAACGTATGTCATCAATAATACGGAAGAAATTGTTGATACCATGGATACAACCTTTGAGCTGAATGGACTGGTGTATCATCAGATTGATATTTCCAGTAAGCCGGTGGTAGAGGTATTGACGAAAGATGTGAAGCAGACAGAGGAAACAACAGTAGCATCCCGGAATGATGCGGCTGTATTGAAAAAGCTGGGTGCAACCAAGCAATACACCGATGAGGAAGGCTATCAGACTACGTTGAAGGCGGAGAAGGGAAGTATCAACTATACGGTTTCCGGCTACACCACAAAGAACCAGACGAAGCATGGCAGCAGAACATATTATAATCTGTCTTCCATGGATTTCAGCCAGATTCCAAAAAGCATCTGGGAGGGCGGTGTATATCTGACTCTGATGGATGTGAAATGGATTGGAGATAATAACCTTGCCAGTGGCGATACTGCGGTAGGGAATACCTATGCCGCAGTAGGCTATTATACAGGAACCTATTCTGTGAAAATTCCATCCGGTTATCGCGCATCTGTACTTTATAAGGGTACTGCAAAGAAGGAAATTTCCGAGCAGACAGCATATACCATTACCTACCTCGGAGAAGAGTCGATGCCACAGCAGGAGGAGAAACTGCCGTTAGGCTTCATCATTGGCGGTATTGGACTTGCATTGGCGGCGATTGGAACGGGTATCTATCTGTTCCTTCGCGATAAACGAAACAGTTTGGAGGAAGAAACAGAAGAATCAGAACAGGAGGAAACGAAGGATGCGGATGTATAAGAAAATTTCTATTGGCTTGATTCTGTGTGCCGTATTACTGCCTAATATTGCATCTGCTGCGGCTTATTCGGATATTGCAGGGCATTTGGATGAAAAATATGTAGTTGGCTATAGTGACCTTGGATTGGTCAACGGCTATCCCGATGGCACCTTTCGACCGGATGTGACACTTACCAGAGCGGAGGCAACTGTATTATTCGGAAAGCTTAATCTGCCTGCCATTAATGGAAAGCAGACGGACTTTCGGGATATAGCAAAGACTGATTGGTTTTATAATTCGGTGGATGCTGCGGTCAAAAGCGGATTGGTCAGTGGTTATGAGGATCATACCTTTCAACCGCAGAAAACAATCACACGCTTTGAGGCTATTTTTATGGTATCTAAATTAGTGAAAAGTGAAAAACAGAACACAGTACAGCTGCCTTATGGGGATAGGGATAACATCCCTTCCTGGGTGAACAGTGCAGTCAGAAATCTATATGCAGCAGGTGTGATTGATACCTATAGTGGAAACCGGATTGCAGGGAATACCCGGGCAACCAGAAGTGAAATGGTTAAAATGCTGTATAAGGTACTGGAAAGCTATCAGTTTCAGCTGACAGACTTATCACAGGCAGTGAAAAGCACAGGAACAACAGGAGCAACTGCGGTTCAGTTGCCACATGATATTCTGGGGTATCTGACGATTGAGCGAATCGGGATAAAAAAATACCCGGTAAAGGACGGAGCAGATCTGGCGACAATCAAAACAGCAATCGGGCATTTTGCAGAATCCGCCTTATGGGATGGGAATGTTGCTTTCTGCGCCCATAACAGGGATTATAAATATGATTTCAGAAACCTGAAAAATATCAGAAAAGGGGATAAGGTCATTTATGAAACACGCTTCGGCACCAGAACCTATACAGTTTCTGTCATAAAGGCAATCAATGAAACAGATTGGACAGATATTACAACGAGCGATGAAAGAAATAAGCTGACAATAGTAACCTGTATCGAAAATGAGCCGACCAAACGACTTTTGGTGCAGGCGGTACAGCAGCAGTAAATTTATTTTTTCAGTCTTTCTTTGAAAAAATTCTGAAATTTTGTTGCTTTTCCGGAATGAGAATCGTTTATTAAAGTATCATTCAATTTTTTAAGGGGGAGTATACATGAAAAAGAAAGTATTTTTAGGTACTTTGGCGGCAATGATTTTCAGCATACATATTTCTGCATTTGCGGCACCTGCTGCCGCATTTGGAGATGTGTCAGCAGGGAACCACATCGCAGCACCCTATGCCAAAAGTGACATTATTGTACCAAGACCGTCTGCATCAAAGTACGCTGCATTGCAAAAATATGCGTATATCGGGATTCCTGCGGATGTAAAAGGGCATTGGGCGGAAAAATATTTGACCTATTTTTTGCAGGCAGGCTGTATGGATGGGAGTGCAGTGGCATTTCATCCCAATGAACCGATTACTTATGCTGACTTTGCTGCGGTAGTTGCAAGATTAGGCTTAAAGCCTGTAGAGTTTAACGGCGGTACTGTTTCGCATAAGGTTTTCCGTGACGTTGCTCTTTGGAATACGGCGTATCCTGATGCGCAAGCGGCGCTTATTTGTGGCGAAGCCGGTGTATGGGGAAATCCATCAGAAGCGGATTATACTATGCTTGGGTATCCGGGCTTTTGTTTGCAGGATCAGGTGCAACGACAATATATCGCGTCTTTTCTGGTTTCTATGCTGTCAATGCAGGAGAAAGAAAGGTGTCAGAACAGAAATTTGCGGATGAAATACGCTTTCAATCTGCTTTGTGTAAGGATGCAATGAAGCGGCTGACGGGTGAAAATATAATTTCATGTTATGCGGATGGTACGATTCGCCCTGAGGGTACTGTGACAAAAGCAGAGCTTGCAGCAATGCTGTACAGGGTCATGGAAAAATCACAGTTTGACCGAAATATCGTGAGTGATAACCTGTATGGCAAGTATCACTCCTATTATTGGGATGAGGAAGAAAAGCTTTTGAATTTGGTGAATGATGCACGCCGGAAAGCCGGTGTAAGCGAGCTGAAATATGATGCCGATTTAAATGCTCTGTGTGAGATGAAAATGCTTGAAAAATCCATCTATGGATTGGATACCTTTACCAAGCAGATACAGTATGACGGTAAAACCATAGCGGATGGGCATGTTTCAAGGTTTTACGGCAGATGCACCGCAATGGCAAGAGCCTTTGGTCTGACGGATTATTATGTGGGAGAAAATGCAGTTCTGCATGCACCTTATGCGGCAAAGGCACATAACCGTCTGACAGATTCTGAGGCACATCGAAAGAATTATCTGAATCCAATGTATGAGGTTGCAGGCTTCGCGGTAGGGGAAAAAGCAACCTATCAGATGTTTGCGTATATAAGATAAGGGACAGATGTTCTTTTTTGAGCGGAGCAGGAAAGATACTTCCGCTTTCGGCACGGAAGAATAGGAACAGAACCTTCTGGATTTGTGCTTGGCATACATCAAGTGAGTACACATTAAAGAAACATCTGCACTGACGATTTTTGTTAGGATCTGTCATGACATCCTTAGATGGTTGCTTGTCTATCTCGATTCCATCTGATATAATGCAGATATATCTTTTATAATGAAGATATATCTGCATATATTGAGCGTGCTAAAAAAGCACACTCTTATAGTATGTTCTGCTTCTACATCGGAAGTTGATTTTGAAAGAAATATTATATATGTTGAAAAATCAAAGGATTTTTCGCATATACTCCGGCATAGATATTCGAGGTGATAAAAACGTGGAGAGAATATTGATAAACAGGTTAGGTCCGATTAAGCATTGCGAATTAGAGATACGCGATTTTATGGTTTTTACCGGACCGCAGGCATCAGGGAAAAGTACGATTGCGAAAAGTATTTTTTTCTTTAAAAATATAAAGAATCTCCTAATCATGCAAATCAATAAGCGTTTTTTTGATGAAAGCGAGACTAAAGAATTATCCATTAGAAATCGGTTGTTAAAAGAAATTCGGTCGAACTTTTTGGAGACATTCGGAACAACGTGGTGCATGGATGAAGAGATGTCGATGGAATACTATTATACAGATACCGTTTATATCAAAATTGACCTGCAGAATGATCCTATCTCTCATAATTATGTATGGATTGATTTTAGCCCGGAATTGATTCGATTTTTATGTTCGTATGACAATAAAAAATTTGATTTATTGAATCATGCAAACGACAGCGAGCGTATAAAAAAAGAAATTGATGCTTTTTTTGAGTCTAATGAGGAAATCATCTATATCCCGGCAGGTAGAAGTATGATGACATTGTTCAGCTCTCAGCTGATATTTATGTATAGCATCATGAGTGATGATCAAAAAAGACGGTTAGATTATTGTACTCGAAATTATCTTGAGAGAATTATGCAATTAAAGCCGGTTTTTACAGAGAGCGTACAAGCATTGATAAAAAATAAGCTTGAATTAACGGATTTGAAAATTAACAAGGACAAGCTGCAGCAATGTGCTGATCTGATGAAACAGATTTTACAGGGAGAATATAGAACCGTCGATGGCGAGGAAAGATTACAAATGGCGGATAACCGGTATGTGAAAATAAATTTTGCATCCTCCGGGCAGCAAGAAGCGGTATGGATTCTGAATGTAGTGTTTTATTATCTGCTGAATAACAGAAAATCGTTCTTTATCATTGAAGAACCGGAATCACACCTGTTTCCGAATGCACAAAAACTGATTACAGAGTTTATCTCACTAGCTAAAAACGATGGAAATAAGGTTCTCCTGACTACACATAGTCCGTATATTTTAGGGACAATTAACAATATGCTGTATGCAAACCGTATTTCCAAACAGGTCGATCAGGGTGTATTAGGAGACATCATGCCCCCTTCAAAGTGGTTAGATTTTAAGAATTTAGCTGCTTATTATGTGGATGCAGGCAGCATTCACTCCTGCCTTGATGATGAATTTGAGTCCATCCAAAATGAAATCATTGATGGCGCATCAGAGGATATAAATACTGATTTTGAAAAGATGGCTGATTTACGATATGCAAGTGAGCAGGGGGGAGAATAATATGCAGCTTATTCCTGAAAAATCCTTGTGTGAAAAAAATCCAGCTTCTGTTGTCTCGAAGGATAAAGGAGAATCACGGAAGCACTGTGCAATCAACCCAAACAGAAAATTCGATTTGAGGCACTATCAACTTGATGGAGTATTGATCCAGCAAGAAACCTGTTGTGATTTTTTACTCATCAATGACAGCACGAAAAAAGCATACTTAATCGAATTAAAGGGTAAGGATATTAAAAAAGCTGTAAAGCAGCTACAGGCAGGAGAGAAGCATTGTAAGAGTGCATTAGGAGGATATACATTTTTTTACCGGATTATATGTAGTAAGGCTAAAACGCATCAAATTGCGGATTCTGCGGTTCGAAAGTTTAAAGATAAGTATGGTATGCGTTTTAAAATAAAGGAAACTTATTTATCTGAAACCTTGAATTAGTCTGGTTGTAACACACTCAAATAGATAAAATCAAAAATTCCAGTTCAAAAAAAGTTCTGGGATTTTTTAATTTGTCCTTTTTTAGACAGTTCCACCCATTTCAGCCATGGCTATTCTTATGATACGATGTTTTTAATGAAAAATCTAAGTTATAACGTCTGATAAAATAGACAATAACACCATTATTGTTTATAATATTAAACATTAAGGATGGTGGTTTTTTATGTCGAAAAAAAGTGCGGTTCTTTTACCGAAAACGCAGAAAATATTAGAACAAATGGGAGAACAGATCAAGTATGCCAGATTAAGACGTAAACTATCGATGGAATTAGTTGCGGAAAGAGCTGGGATAAGCCGCGCTACATTATGGGCAGTCGAGAGAGGAAATCCGTCTGTATCTATCGGCATGTACGCTGCAGTCCTACATGCACTAAATAATATGGATGAAGATTTACTGTTAGTAGCAAAGGATGATGCGTTGGGAAGAAAGCTTCAGGACTTGGGACTGAAAACAAAACAACGCGCGCCAAAGAAAAATCTGAAATAGAATAAAACAGTAAGGTTTATCCAATCAGCGAAAAAATAAATACTATAAACGCAAAGGAGCTCTGATTTAATCAGGGCTCTTTTTTATATATACAATTCAATCAAAGGAGTGGTTTTATGAAACACACAAAAAGGTGGGTATCCCTGCTTTTAGCAGTTATGATGACTGTCGCTGCACCGTTATCCGCTTTTGCGGCATGGGAAGATGGATTTGTTATTCCCGGGCAGAACAGTGGTAGTAATAGCTATGATGACCTGTTTTGGGAGACCACGAACAAGAGCGATAGCACAACCATCAGCAGCAGTATAACAGAGGATAAAAAGAAGGAGGATACAACAGAAAAAGAGGATACCGGCAGTAAAAAATCCGATGAGAAAACAGCAGATGCAGTGCTGCCGGATACAAAGACATTTTCAGTAGAATCCAGATATTCTGCTGTCCCTTTACTGGCAGATAACTACACAGAAATCTATGGGACGGATTCTATACCAAAGGCACGTTCTGCTACAGGCTCGGGACCGTATGATTATTTGCAGGCAAATGGCGGTTATGTAACCATTACAGCAGACAGGCCTTTGAATAATATCCTGCATTATGACGGCAAAATTGTAGACAACATCCATATTGCGAAATGGATTGCCGATGATCCTGCGGCTTTGGAGTATCCAGCATATTGCAAGAATCCGGGATGGAAGGGAACTGCACAGCATTCAGATGGGAAATATCAGGTAGACCCATTAGAAAGCATCGGCGCAGCAGAGAAGAAAATCCTTGGGATTGCCAGAGCAGGCTATCCTTATAAAACGCCTGCACAGTTAGGTTGTAATAGTGTAGATGAGGCGTATTATGCAACGCATGGTGCGATTCATACAGCTATTGTTGGCGGTTCGCTGGATAAATGGTCTATCCAGAGTGGGGATACGGCAAAAAACACACGCGTATTGAATGCATTAAAAAAGATTTATAACGAAGGCATTGCAAACCCGTATACGCCGCCGGCGGTAACTGTACAGCTTGCACCTGTCAGTGGTTCTGAGGAAGCAACTGCGGAAGGTGACTGGGTTGTAAATACCTATCATTTTACCAGCAGCATTGCCAGAGATAAATGGAAGTTCCGTATTCTTGGGGACGATATTATGGCAATGGTGGAGAATGGAACCATTGAGGTCTATGCAGGCAGTAAAAAAATCATGCCACAGACAAATGTAAGCGGCGCATGGGACACATCGAAAGCGTTTGCAGTTGATATGGAGCAGGATGTAACGGTAAAAGTACCAAAGACATTGGCAGAATCCACAGGGATTCGATATACACTGTATGGTACAACCGTTGGTGGTTCTTTAGATACAGCCGCCAGCTATCTTGGGAACCCCGTAGGTCTGTCCGGTAACTGGCAGGGGTATATTTATAACTTCCGTCCGCAGGGAACGGATTCTGCAGAAATGACCTACAACGCATCCCCCACAATCCCTGATACACCGGAGAATCCCGATACACCTGCATCCTCTAATAAAGGCAGTCTGGTTGTAGAGAAATTGGACTATCAGACTAAGAAAAAAGTTGCAGATGCCGTGTTCCATATCCGCGGCGTATCGGAAAGCAATGAGCACATCAACATTACTGTAAAGGCAACGAATGGTGCAACAGAGCCTGTTCTTAGCAAAGGTGCAAGTATTACGATTTCCGATGGTGTCCTAAAACTGACAGGGATTCCTGTGGGGGTATATGAAATAACAGAGGTATCTGCGCCGCCGCATTATTCTGTTGCAGTAGGGAAAAATTCTCAGAGTGTTCGTGTGGAAAACAACGCAGAGGTACATCCGAAAGTAACCTTTGAAAATCAGCCGTATGGCTCCCTTACAATCCGAAAGATTGATGCCCAGACACAGGAGACGTTAGCCGGTTTTTATTTTCAGGTCATCAATCATACTACGGGCTTTGAACAGACAGTAGAAACAGGTAAGAATGGCGAAGTAACGATTGAAGACCTGACGGAGGGCAGCTATGAGGTTAAGGAGCTTGCGGCCAGATTTGATTATATTCTGGATGCCACACCGCAGATTGGTGAGGTTGACTGGGGCAAGGAAACAGTTGTTGTCATGAAAAATAAGAAAAAGCCATCTGTAGAGATTAAGAAGATTGATGCAGAAACATCAGAACCCATTGCAGGGGTACACTTTGAAATCACAAATAAGAATACCCGACAGGTATATACGGGTGTAACGGATCAGAACGGCTGTATTACGCTGTCAGATGTAGAAGAAGGCTGGTATGAGGCAACGGAAGTTACGCCTGCAAAGGGCTATCTTCCTTTAGAGCAGGTGTATGAGGTTTATGCAGAAAGCGGAAAGCCCGGTACTGTAACAATTCAGAACCATAGAGCACCTGATCTTACGATTATCAAACGAGACAGGCAGACAGGCGCTGCATTATCCGGTGCAATGTTTACCGTAGAAAAATTACAGGAGCCTGATAAAGGTTTTGTATCCGGCAGTCCCTTTACAACGGATACTGACGGTAAAATTTTGCTGAAAGGTCTGACACCCGGCGCATATAAAATCTGTGAAGTAAAAGCGCCGAATGCTTACGAGAGCGGCAATGAGGAACGTGTAGTAAATCTTGTTGCAGGGCAGGATTTTACAGCCGTATTTGAAAATACGAAAAAAGCAACATTAACAGTCCATAAAATAGACTCTATTACCAAAGAGCCCTTGAAGAATGCAAGGTTTGAGGTGCTGAAGGCGGTAAATGGTTCTCTTAGCGGTGAGGTAGTAAAGGTCGGTGAATATATATCTGACAGCAATGGACAGTTCCAACTGCAACAGGCAGATAGCGGCTGGTATCGTATTATAGAAAAACAGGCTCCTACAGGCTATGAGAGAAAAACAGAATCTATGGAGGTATTCCTGAAAGCAGGCGAGGATAAAGAGATTACCTTTGAAAATAGCCCACAGTCTGCCATTATCATTAAAAAGATAGATGCAGAAACAGGAGCAGCTTTATCCGGTATTCGTTTTGAGGTAAGATATTTAAGCGGTGCTACAGGAACAGAGGGTACCGTAATCGGGACGTATACAACATCGAAAAACGGTACGATTACTGTTGCAGGCTTAAAACCCGGTGTGTATTCCGTGGCAGAGGTATCTACTGACAGCGACCATATCTTAGATGATACACTGAAAACGGTAACACTGAAGGATGATAATGCAGTTGTTACCGTTGAATTTACAAATGCGCCGTTAGGCGGTCTGTTGATTAAAAAGATGGATGCTGTGACAAAAGAACCGTTGAGTGATGTTATCTTTAAGGTAACAGACATCAAAGGTGCGGTAGTCGGTGAGTCTAATGGTGAATATCGCACCGATGAAACAGGCAGTATTTATATTCCAAAGCTGATTGGCGGCTATATCGTACAGGAGGTAAAGGCAAAGGAGAGGTATCTTCTTGATAATACTGCAAAGACGATTTATATTGAAAAAGGCAGAGTTTACTCTCTGGAATTTTTCAATCAGCCGCATAACAGCCTTATCATTCAGAAGGTAGACCGAAAAACACAGAAACCGCTGGAGGGTGCAAAGTTCGAGGTAAGAAAAATTGACGGCACCTATATTGGTGAATATATCACCGCCGCAGACGGCAGAATCACCATTCCGGATATGAAACCCGATTGGTATGTGGTAAAGGAAACAGCGGCACCCGAAGGCTATTGCCTTGATACCGCAGTCAGCAAGAACGTACAGGTAAAGAGCGATGCACCCTCTATGGTGAAATTTGAAAACGATAAGAATGCGACACTTCGTATATCCAAGACTGACAGTGTCACAGGTAAACCAATGGAAAATGTGGAATTTACCATTGTGCGTGAGGACGGCAAGACCTATGGAAAGCATTACACCAATAGACAGGGTGAAATCAATCTGGAATATAAACTCCCCGCAGGCACCTATCTCATCAGAGAAACCAATACATTGAAAGGCTATGCACTGGATACCAATGTAAGAAAAGTTGCGTTGGATTGGGGCGATGACCAACTCATTGAATGGGAGAACTATCCTCTGGCATCGATCCGGATTGAAAAAACGGATGCGGAAACGGGAAAACCCATTTCCGGCGTGAAGTTTGAGCTCTTCGATAAGAATAAGGAATCCATCGGCACATATATCACCGACAGTAATGGGGAAATTCATCTGGATAAGATGTTCCTTGGTGATGCTACCTACTATATCGAAGAAACGGAAAATGAAGGTTATATCGTGACAAAAGGCCTACAGACAGTAAAAACAAAATGGGGAAAGATAACCTATGTAGAGCTGGAAAATAAGCCGATTCAAGGAAAAGTACAGATTCATAAAACTGCTGCGGATAATAATGCTATCACTGGTCATTTAAAAGGGGATGGCTTAAAGGATGCAAGATTTACGGTTTATGATTCTGACGGGGAAAAGGTTACTGTTCTGAGAACAGACAGCAAAGGCTTTGCGGAATCTGATTGGCTGAGATATGGCAAGTATACCATGAAGGAAACAACCAGTCTGCTGTATTTCCTTTTGAGTGATGAAACGATTTCTTTTGAAATCAAGAAGGATGGAGAAATCGTAGAGATTGAAAGGGAAAATAAAAGCACGACCTTGCAGACGCATGTGGAAAAAAGCGGTTATCAGGAGACAATGGGCGGAAGTGTAATCAGATATGATCTCTATCATATCCAGAATAAATCTCTGGTGCCTTTGGAGAACTTCTATCTGCACGAGAGCCTGCCTGCGGATGCGGCATATATTACAAGGCTGTTTACCGGTACATTCAATCAGAACCTGAACTATACCATCTATTATAAGACGAATAAAACAGGCAGCTTTAAGGTATTGCGGGATAATCTGTTTACCAATAAGGTCTATGAAATCGATTGCACAAAGGGACTGATGGCAGGGGAATATATCACTGATATTAAATACGAATTTGGTACGGTGGATGTTGGCTTCTGCGAGGTAGAACGTCCTTTTATCTATTGTAAAACATATCAGAATCTGCCGAACGGCTATCAGTTTACGAATAGAGTAGAGGTAGGCGGTATGTATGAAATGCAGAAAGTAAAGGCAGAAGATTCCTTTACAACGAAGATTTACGCACCTGTGGTAAGCAGAGGGAAACTGCCGAAAACAGGATATTGATAGAATACCGACTGCATGAGAATATATCAGCTGTAGGATAAATGATGAGGCACTTGGAAGTGGATTCTGAGTGCCTCTTTTTTATTTAATATTGATATTTTTTTGAGAGTTTGTGAGACTAAGAAAAATGTATTTTTTAAATATAAAATAAAGTCATATTATAGAAAGGAGTTAAAATGAGTACAGAATTAATTGGTAATTGTGGTTATACGGTTGGAGAAAGAGGTTACTTCGAGAGAATAAATAAAGCTTTTGGCTTATCAGAGGTTATTAATTTTTCTGTGGGCTATGATTATTATAATGGCATTAAAAATTTTTGTGATAAACTTTCTTCGATAATTTCCGAAGTATATAGTGATGTTAGAAATAATGCAAAGATTATGAGTTTTCTTGATGAGCGAGATCGAGAGGAGACAATCAATATCGTAGAAGGATTAAATGAAGTTTGCAAAATGTGGGCACGATCTTGCTCTGATGCAGATAGAGCAAAATCTATTTTAAGTTTATCCGCATCAGAAACAAGGCTTAAATCAGGATATAAAAAGAATGAGATCGAGAAGACTGCGAGAAAGGTAATAAGAGGCAGTTATTCTGGTGTATCGAGTTCTGAGAAGATTAGGCTATTGGAAAAAGCTATTTCAAGCAGTGTAATTAGAGCGGCAAATGGAAACGCTGAAAAGCTTGCATATTTGTTAGATATTGAACAAGGAAAAGGTGATAATTTTTTGTTTGATGTTTTATTTAAATGTGAATATGATGCTAATCCCAGAAGATATACTGGGCGGAATGGAAAAGAAATATGTAGTAGGAGTTACAACAGCAATATTTTAAGTGAAGCATTTGGCAATTCTACTATAAGCTCTAATTCGTATGGATATTCAAAGAAATTTTCAGAGATTCTTGGCAAGAGATTTGAACGAGTATGTAAAGAAATGGAAGATGATATTGATAAAGGGATTAGAAATAGAGATTATATATTAGACTCAAATGGTGAACGCATGAAAACGGCAATTGCCCAGATTGAAAAGGTTGGTATGTCATGCTATGGATTAAGAGGAAAAGTTGACGTTTTAATGTGGTTTGTAGGAGGAAATCAGAGAGATGTTTTACAATTACAAAGAAATTTAAATAAACTTGGTTTTCGAGGAAGTGGAAGTTTATTGAAGGAAGATGGTGTTTTTGGAAGACGTACATGCTCAGCTTTGGAGCAATTTATTGAATATTTTACGAGAGCATCTTTTAAATCATTAACATGGTCAACAATATGGATTGATCCTCTCCAAACAGATTTAACGGGTATTAGACAAGATTATAAGATTACAAAAAATGGAGAAAAGTATTTACAACTTCTTTTTAGAGAGGAAAGTAAACCTGTTTTGAGGTTAGATAGACATCCTTATGGAAAAAATAGAGATTTTCCGCATCTTAATGTTGGTACACTGGATAGCTTTACTAAAAGGCAAATTATAAATGCAGGCAAATGGGATCATTTTGGTATTTCAAATAAAGCATATGATGCGTTAAAGTCCTTTGATCAAACAGCAAAAGTTATTAAAGTTTCTGGTAAAACTTTGTTGATAACGGGCATTATAGCTGATACAATCTCTTTAGGGAAAGCGATAGAATCAGATTTAAAGGATGCTGATCGTAAATTAGGCAAAACTACGAGTATAGAAATTATCAGAATCATAGGAAGTTGGACGGGTTCAGCAATAGGAGCAAAATATGGAGCTATGTTAGGGGCTTCTGTTGGTACAGCTGCCTTACCAGGCTTAGGTACAGCTGCAGGTGGGATTGCAGGAGGATTAATAGGAGCTACGGTTTTAGGAATAATCGGTAGCTATAGTGGTGATTTAGCAGAATATGTTATAGATATATCAGAATTAGAATAAAGGTTCAGAGAGAGGCAATAGATATGGCTTTAAAAAAAAAGAATCATAAATGCAAAAAAGAAATTGGTTTTATTTGGATAGATGGGGACTTTTTTAATTATAGTTTTGAGGAAGAAATAAAGAATTATCCCTATACACTATCAGTTTTTGAAATGGAAGAATCGAGTTTTGATATTAATGTAATGAATGTATTTGTTGAAATTATGGACATTCTAACAAAAGGAAAACGTGTGCTGCATATAGTTGATGGATATACTCTACAGATATCCTTAACAGATATAAAAGAAATGCTTCAACAGCAAATAAATACTTACGGAGGATGGGATGAAACAGAGCTGCTTTGTTTATTGAATGAGAATAGGGTCATGCAGGGTAAGTTCAATTATGATATCTATTTTATGATTGATATGCTTCGGGCTAATATGACAATTAAATGCTTAGACGAGAATGTCTTTATAAGGGTGAAAAAATGCATAGAAACTGTAATAGCTAGTAAGGGATATAGTCTTATAAAGGATAATTTTATATAATTATTATATATCCGAATAAAAATTTCAGATTGTTTTTTAAGGAATATAATATATGAAAGAATATAGAATCGGTGAGGGTGCTATGGATACACATTTTGGAAAAGAAAACGATTGCAAGTTATATATGCTGAAAAGCAATGATGGCAGGAATCAGGAAATTTGGGTGAAATGGGATGAATGAATCAGACCGAACAATATTATTTCCGAAGGCAGTGAAATGCCGCATGCGGTTCGTGAGCTTCTGAGAAAATGGAGCGATGAAATCAATAAAATCAGAAATGAGTTCCAGAGTAAGGCTAATATTGGGTATGCCTATATTGATTTTGTATATGACAGTGTCGTGTATAAACTGGAGCCTGCGGCGATTGCAGCAACCAAGGATATGTTTCATCATATTGCGGAAATGATCCAGAAGGATTTGAAGCATATTGGGTGTCCTTATACCCATTATCAGTGTGAAATGGAATGATATAGTTTTGATAATATGAAGTGGTACTTAGAATGGTCTGAGTACCGCTTTTTTGATAAAAAGGTTATAGAATGAAAGGAGGAAAGAAATCGTTTGTCAAAAAGTGAGTGATTATTATATGATAAAAAATATGGACATTGGTTTTTATGATACGCTGGATTTAAGACAGCGTTTTTTTGTTCTCGAATTTCATGAAGAAGCAGGAGATTAACAGAAATGGTATATGGATATGTGCGTGTAAGTGCTAAAGATCAAAATGAGGACAGGCAAATAATTGCTATGCGAGAGGTTGGAGTTTCTGAAAAAAATATTTATATGGATAAGCAATCAGGAAAGGATTTTAAACGAAAGCAGTATAAAAGATTAGTAAGAAAAATGAAAAAGGACGATTTATTATACATAAAAAGCATAGACCGCCTTGGGAGAAATTATGAGGAGATTATAAAGCAATGGAGATATCTTACAAAAGAAAAAAGGATAGATATTATTGTTTTAGATATGCCGTTGTTGGATACACGGAGAGGAAAGGACTTAATGGGAACATTTCTAAGCGATATTGTGCTGCAGGTATTGTCCTTTGTGGCAGAAAACGAGCGAAGCAATATCCGGCAGCGTCAGGCAGAAGGAATAGCAGCAGCAAAAGCCAGAGGCGTAAAATTCGGGCGACCTCCTAAACCACTTCCGGAAAATTTTCATACAATTTATCAAAGATGGAGAAATGGGAAAATTACAGGTACAAAAGCGGCAGAAGAATGCAACATGCCTATTACAACATTTCGATATAAAGCAGATATTTACGAAAAAACTAATTTTTTGTGAAAGAGGATTTTTGCAAGAAAGTGTACTTTTTTGTAAATGCTCTGCTTACGAAACCCCATTAAATTTTATCATATAAGTCAGCCTTCTTCAATAAGCAACGCTGTGTTTTAAAAGGAAAAAACCTTATTACAAAAAAGTTACACATTTTGGCAACTTACAAAGCGTTATATGCAGTATCGGAATGGGAGATGAATAATATGGCGTAAACAACATACAGCAAGATACATGCTTTTCAATTCGAATAACAAAAGGGGGAGAATTATGAAAACGAAATGCAGGCATCGATGGCTTGCGCTATTTATAGTATTTGCTATGCTTATCGGTACATTGCCGATAACAGCATCCGCCGAAGACCACACGCATACAGAAGATTGCTATGCGAAAGCAGGGGATTTGCTTTGTACGATTCCGGAGTCAGAAGGACATACCCATACAGAAGATTGTGTCTGTCCAGGCGGTGAGAATATTTGCGGTTTAGAAGAAACAGAAGGGCATACACATGATGAAAGTTGCTATGACTACATTGAGGATGAAGATTCTGAAGATGAAGAAGTGGCAACACCTTCAAATGCTCAAAAAAGAAAACTGGTATGTTCTCCGAATGAACAGGAATGTCATGCCCATACGGCAGACTGCGTCTGCCCAGGTGGTGAGTATATCTGTGGATTCAAAGAAAATGAAGGCCATACCCACAGTGAGGATTGCTACGCCCAGGGTGGAGAGCTGATCTGTGGAGAGGAAGATGCTACGACATTTTCTTCCGATCAAGATTATGCCGATATTAAAGCAATTCTAACCCAGGACGATAACATCTCCTTTAATCCCGATACGCAGACTTTTGTTGTTGTTGATATTAACGCAACAACGGCCGACAATGTAACTCGGTTGATTAACAAAGGATTGCTTGACGAACAGGCCATGAAAACTGCAATGGATTGGCCGTATTATATGAAGGTTAGTATAAACAGCGAGGATGTAACCAAAACAAAGGACTTTTACATCTATGATGGGGAGACAATAAGCAAGGGAAGCAAGGAAGCCTACAACAATTCGACTACTTCCATGCAGATGGTTCCGTCCGAACAGGGCAAGAACATTATTATCATAAACAAGGGCGATAGCTGTACCGTTACGCCCGATAGCCGTGCATTCTTTTGGGGAACCGATAATTCTTCGACCAATCCGGTCCCGAATAAGTATGGTTATGAATGTAACCCGGCATATGCTGCACCAAACCCTGTCAACACAGAAGATTTTACAGGACGAGGATGCAGCGACATACAGGAGGCAACAACACTTGATTTTTCCTATGAATGGAATCTCTATAACTGGATGGAGATCGAACCATGGTTTATCAATGAGCAGGAAAAAAGCATTGACTTTTCTACCAGTAATATCCCTGCTGACGCAGCATCACCGGTTGAGTATCTGGTTGAACTTCGTGACGATGAAGGGAATATTTTGCCGATTCCTGTAACAATTTATGAAGATTACTCAGATGCTCAGCATTTTATAATGATGGAGCAACAAGGCGTTGTGCGCCAATATGCGGAACATGACAGTGATGACTGGTGGACAGAGGGCGGCGTGCGTATCCCTGCCGGATATGATTTCCGTATTTGTGCGCTCAATAACGATCAGCCGATCGGTGTTTATGTCGGAGGTTCAGAGCAGCTTAAATCTCCCGGTTGGGATGAGGAAGGCTTCCGTGAGGCGGTGGAAGACTTGGAAGCAGGTCAATACATTGTTGAGGAATACTTTATGATTCCCATGGATGAAATCCGCATTGAGAAAGTAGCGACCAATGCACCGGCAGATGAAGAGTTTGTCTTTACTGCAACGAAGAATTATCCGTATTACAACTGGGTCACCTACGAAAAAACGGAAACTGTTCAGATGCCACTGAACAACTACCCATATACGCTGTACTCTTCTGCTGACAATACAAAAATAGGCAATTATAAAACTTCGGATACCGGAAACTTTACACTCAAAAACGGGCAGTATGCCATTTTTAAAGTCTGGAAAAATCCTGATGATTTCCTTGATTATAAAGACAATGGTTCTACTTACTGGGAAGGATACAAGAAGTGGAAGGAAAATGGCGATCCAATGCCTGACAGTTCGGTATACACCTTCAGAGAGCAGGAGATTCCGGGCTGTGTCACAACGGTAGAGCATGTGACGAAAGACGGAAGTAACACGGTAAAGGGGACCTATGTAGACAACGTCAATAACGGCGACAGCCTCGTGTTCCGCAATGCATTTCAAGACACATCTGCCGCAAGTGGTAGCCTGACCATCAGCAAAAAAGTCACCGATACCGGAACCCCCGATGCAGATACCCTGTTTGAATTCACCGTCACCAAGGACAAGACTGCTGCTGTCGGCCAGTACAGCGTGGATGGCGGCACAGTGCAGACAATTTCGGCAGACGGCAAAATCAGCCTCAAGGCCGGACAGAATGCGGTTCTCACCGGTTTAGAGCCGGGCGAGTATACCGTAACGGAAACCTCCCCGACACAGGCAAACTATAAGACTACCTCCTTCTCTGTAAATAACGGTGAAGTGCAGAATGGTCTCTCTGCAACGGTGACTGTAACGGGTGCTGCCGCCGCTGCGGGCGGATGGAGCAAAAAAGACGGCATGCCGGTTCAGGATGCGGATGGTTATTTTACCTATACGATCACATCCGATCAGATTGATGCAGATGGCAAGATTACCGTTGACTGTGACCTGCTGGCTGAGTACATAGAAGCGCAGATGCAAAAGTACCAGAACTTGTCGGCCTGCAATTTCAAGGTGAAGTTTGTTAATGAGACTGGTGCCCCGATTCAGTATCAGGATTACCACTTTGATACGGTCAACTGGATTCCGGTAGGTGGAACCTATACGCCGTCGGATACACCTTCTATGGAGAACCAGTATGGATACGGCTGGGGCGATGTATGGAAGAGGGTGTATCCCTTCGTAGCCGGACAGACGCGGACTGCCGGTTCTCTCAATGTGAAGGGCTTTGATGGAAACAACATCCGTCTTGCCATAGCACCTCTCCGCTGTATTAACCCGGCGGTTATTTCCTACTTTGACAGCAATCCCAGCAAGGCTGAGAATCTGACCGGGAATACCTCGCTGAACAGTGCGGGTTATATTACGCTGAAGCAGATGAATGCGCTCCCGGAACTTATCAAAAAGGCGTTTACCTTCAAGAACTGGGAGGGCAACGAGATTAACTTGGAGGCTGACGCTAACCGCACCTATGCTGACTTCATTTGCGCATTCTACGGCGTGAACTCGTTGAATGATCTGACGATAGCACAGAAATATAATGTGCTGGGTACAGGCGGCAAGGGCTCTCCCTCCTTGCAGGAAAGCAAGTATCAGGGACAAAGCGCAGTCACGACCTATTATTCCATCGTTGCGCCTATGACGAATCGGTATATCCCCTCCAGTGATTTGGGCAATGATACCTTGAATTATTTCAAGACATGGGGCTTCGGAAAGGTATCCGATGAGGATGGCTATGATTATAAGCCGGATTTCTTCCTCATGGAGAATGACCCCGAAGTTCTGAAAATGGCGTATGACTACCTGTACAGTCGCTGCATCCGATTCTCTCTGGATAGCAATGACCGCACGGTGTCCACGGCTATTGATAACAGCGCCACATCCAATGACGGAGTTGGCGGCATCAAAGATTATATGGATCGCACCGATGCGGCGACCGCCAATGTGTTGAAAGCAATGAATAACGGAGCAGAAATTGCAAACGGCAGCAGCATTACGCTGGATAACGTCAAAGGCTATATCGAGGTTCCGAATGCCTGGAATCAATTCCGAGCTTATGACTTTGGCTTTAAGCTGATTTTTAAAGCAGATGCACAGCAGCCTGCCGCTGCCTCGGTGGCGTTCACCAATACTTATGAAAGTAGTAATGGCGGAGGCGGCTCACATCATGACAATTACGGAAACCTGACTGTTTCAAAAACAGTGACTGGTGATGCAGGAGATGTGAACCATGAATTTACATTTACTGTTAAATTAGATCGCGCTGTGAGTGGTCAATACGGAGATATGCGCTTTGATAAAGGCGTTGCTGTCATTAAGCTGAAGCATGGCGAAAGCAGCACAGCAAAGAGATTGCCTGAGGGGATTCGCTATTCGGTAACAGAAAGTGATAATGAAGGATATACAGTGAGTGCAGTTGGAGACAATGGGAGCATCCGTAGTGGGAAAACGGCTGTGGCAGCCTTTACCAATAACAAAGATGTCACACCGGTGACACCGGATACCCCGAAGACACCGGATAAACCAAACACACCGGATAAACCGAACACTCCAACAACATCTGATACTCCTAATACACCTAATACACCGGATAATCCTACCACTTCGACAACGCCGAATAAGCAGCCTACGACAAAACCGGTAGATGCAGTACCTCAAACCGGTGACGAAAGCACTGTCGGCTTATGGTTTGGTCTTATGATTCTCCCGTTTATAGCATTTATGGGTGTTTGTATTTGTGGAAAAAAACACTGCTATACAGGTAATCCTACGCGGAAACAAAAGCATGAATAAGATAGAATCAAATGGTAAACCGAAAAAAGAAGGACGATTGCATAAACTCAAAGTAACAAAAATACAGATGCTCTGTTTAATGATTTAACATAAGTAATTCGATGAAACCTGTAAAGACAAACACTGCCAATATATATTCTTGTTAAAGTCAGGGGGGTGGAGTTGCGGAACAACTTCATCCCCTTTTACTGTTAAGGGAGAAAAAAGTATGCGATATAATGTTCATAAAATAAAGCATCGGAATCATATTTTATCTATTACGAAAATCGTATTGTTCCTATTATTCATCTTTTCATTTGTTATGCTTGCAACTCAGATTTTAAAGGTAAGGCATGAACAGAATGCTTTTTTAAGTTTAGCTACCCTCGTATCAGAAACAGAGCAAGACTTTTTGCTAAATAAAACTAACGACAATATGTACAAACAAGCAGCTGCAGAAGATCGAGAACAGCCATTGCAACAATACGAAGATATTTATGAAATGAACCGAGACTTTGTGGGTTGGTTAAGAATCCCAAATACAAATATAGATTATCCTGTTATGTTCACACCGAATGACCCGGAATATTATCTTCACCGTGCATTTGATAATACCGACTCTCATTGCGGAACCCCTTTTATTGGGGAAAATGGTAATATAGACAGCGATTGCTTCATTATCTATGGACACAATATGAAGAATGATACTATGCTCGGTACGCTTGACCATTATGCAGATATAGATTTTTGGAAAGCGAACAGAACATTCTCTTTTAACACACTATACGAATATCGGGAATATGAAGTATTTGCAGCGGTAAAGACAAGTATTCTGCCTACCGATGAAGAAGGTTTACGCTATTATAATTATGCCGGGGAACTTTCGGAAGCTGATTATAAGAAATTTGAAGATTGGCTGATTGCTAACTCTATTTATGATACAGAAATTCATCCTGTTTATGGGGAACAGATTTTAATCCTTTCAACATGTAGTTATCATACTGATAACGGAAGATTTCTTGTGGCAGCAAGACGAATTAAATAATCAAACCAACCGGAATATCAGCAACAAGTGAATAATGCAATCTAAAGGCGAGCAACCGTAAAAAGTTGGTCGTTTTTATTTGGTTATTACATAACCGAAAAGAGGTGCGGGCAAATAGCCCGCACCCTTAAAGGTGAGACGGTTTCCTTTTCGATAATTTTCGGCCTATCAGTCCGCCTGCATCGGCTTAGCCTTTTCAATGAAGCGGTGAAGCATGGCGGAAATCTCCGCGCGGGTCGCGGTACCCTGTGGATCA
>OGXX01000699.1_pt1 | contig 37321 bp, 25 predicted proteins | sample 1576301 | NCBI WGS metagenome assembly OGXX01 (sample SAMEA3541469, study PRJEB24748) | human gut metagenome | biome: human gut; feature: human-associated habitat; material: faeces | place: China | collected 2012
GCTGGCTGCCCGCCAGATCTTGGCCCGCCTGCAGGGCCGCGAGCTGCCCCCGCCGCCCGCCAGCACGATGTGTGGTGCGCTGCTGGATTATATCACCACGCCCAACAAGGACTTCCAGCCCATGGGCGCGAACATGGGCATCTTGCCCCGCACCGAAGAAATCAACACCATCCGCGATAAGCGCGAGCGCTACGCCGCTCTTTCGCAGAACGCACAAAACGCCATGCACGCATGGGTGGAGGAATACAAATGAAAATTTTAGTAGATGCCATGGGCGGCGATAACGCCCCGCTGTGCGTTTTGCAGGGCGCTTCTCAGGCTGCGGCCGAGTTTGGCGACAGCATGGAGCTGGTGCTGCTGGGCGAAGAAGACGCTATCAAGGATTGCGCCGCCCAGAACAAAATTGACCTGGCACCATTCACCATTATCAATTGCACCGAGAATATCGACATGCATGACGACCCCGTCAAGGCTGTGCGCCACAAAAAGGATTCCAGCCTGGTCAAGGGCCTGACGATGCTGAAAAACGACGAGGCGGACGCCTTTGTCAGCGCCGGTTCCACCGGTGCACTGCATGTGGGCACCAGCCTGATCGTGCGGACAATCAAAGGTGTCAAGCGCCCGGCGCTGGCTACCCCGATGCCCGGCGCGAAGCAGAACTTTCTGCTGCTGGATTGCGGCGCCAACGTTGAGTGCCGCTCCGAAATGCTGAACGCCTTCGGCACCATGGGCAGCGTCTACGCCGAGAAGGTCATGGGCCGCACCGCCCCCAAAGTCGCGCTGGTCAATAACGGCGCCGAGGAGACCAAGGGCACGCCCATCTACCGCGAGGCCCACCAGATGCTCAAAGCTAACCCCTGTATCCATTTCGCCGGCAACATCGAGCCGCGCTACATCATGGATGGCGAGGTGGACGTCGTCGTCTGCGACGGTTTCGTCGGCAACGTGGTCCTCAAGCTGACCGAGGGCGTCGCCAAAACGCTGCTGGGCATGCTGAAGAAAATTTTCCTGCAAAACCTCATCACCAAGCTCAGCTACCTGGGCATCAAAGGCGGCCTGGGCGAGCTGAAACGGATGATGGACTCTGAGGAAGTGGGCGGTGCGCCGCTGCTGGGCGCTGCCAAGCCGGTCATCAAGGCCCACGGTTCCAGCCACGCCAAAGGCATCAAAAACGCCATCCGCCAGGCCAAGCTGTGCGTCGCCAACGACCTGTGCGGCACCATGCAGACCGCCCTGGCCGCTGTGGCCGAAAAGGCCGAAGCCGAGAAAGCCGAGCCTGTAAAAGAGTAAACGCTATCGTACTGTTGTTTTAAGAAAGGCATGAGACAGATGGCAAAAAAACCGGAAGAACTGCAGCAAGTACTGCATTATACCTTTAAAAATCCCGCGCTACTGCGCATTGCATTGACCCACACCAGCTTTGCCAACGAGAGCAAGGTCGCCACCACCCACAACGAGCGCCTGGAGTTTTTGGGCGACAGCGTGCTGTCCGTTGTGGTGGCGGACTACCTGTTCCACCAGTCCGGCCGGCCTGAAGGCGAGCTGACCCGCATGCGCGCCAGCCTCGTCAGTGAGGATGCGCTGTTCCAGTTTGCCCAGGAGATCCACCTGGGCGAGTACCTGCGCCTGGGCCACGGCGAGGATCTGGGCGGCGGCCGCAACCGCCCCAGCGTGGTGTCCGATGCGTTTGAGGCTGTCATCGCTGCGCTGTATCTGGACGGCGGCATGGAGGCCGCCCGCAACTTCATCCTGCCCTTTATCACCGAGGGCAAGACCGCCGAGGAAGACTACAAGACCCAGCTGCAGGAGGTAGTCCAGCAGGACCCCAGCGCCGTGCTGCGCTATGAGGTCACCGGCGAGAGCGGCCCCGACCACGCCAAGAAGTTTACCGTTTGCGTATGGCGCAACGGCGAAAAGCTGGCCGAAGCCCCCGGCCGCAGCAAAAAAGCCGCCGAGCAGCACGCCGCCAAATTGGCATTGGAGAAACTGCGGTAAAAATACGAATTCAACCAACCTACGCGAAAGGTTTTAACCATACATGCGCCTGAAAGAACTGGAAATCCAAGGTTTCAAATCCTTCCCCGATAAGACCAAGATCACCATCGGCGAGGGTATCACCGGCGTGGTCGGGCCGAACGGCTCCGGCAAATCGAATATTTCGGACTCGATCCGCTGGGTTTTGGGCGAGACCAGCTCCAAGCAGCTGCGCGGCTCCGGCAAGATGGAGGACGTTATCTTCGGCGGCACCCAAAGCCGCGGCGCCATGGGCTTTGCCTCGGTCGCGCTGACCATCGATAACAGCGACCACGGCCTGGACATGGATGCCGACGAGGTCACCATCGGCCGCCGCTACTACCGCAGCGGTGAGAGCGAGTACTCTATCAACGGCCAGAACGTCCGTTTGAAGGATGTCTACGAACTGCTGCTGGACACCGGCATCGGCCGCGACGGTTACGCCATCGTCGGCCAGGGCCGCATTGCCGAGATCGTCGGCGCCAAGTCCGCCGAGCGCCGCGAAATTTTCGAGGAAGCCTCCGGCATCGCCAAGTACCGCTACCGCAAAAACGAGGCGGAACGCCGTCTCGAAGCCGCCGAGGGAAACCTCGAACGCCTGCGGGATATTTTGGGCGAACTGGAAAAGCGTGTCGGCCCCCTGAAGCGGGACAGTGAAAAGGCCCAGCAGTTTTTGGAACTCTCCGAGCGCCGCAAGAGCCTGGAAGTCACTCTCTGGGTCGATGCCATCCGCCGCGCCAACGATACCGTGCGCGACCAGCAGCGCAAGTTTGAAGCCGCCCAGGCAGATTACGAACGCCTGAGCCGCCAGCTGGACGAGTTCGACGAAAAAAGCGCCGCCCTGCGGGAGGAAGCCCAGCAGCTTGTCCTGCAGGTCGAGCAGGCCAACGCCGACATCCGCGCCGTGACCGAGGCCAACGCGGGCAGTGAGAGCGAGATCGCCGTTTTGAAAAACGAGAGCGAGCACAGCCGCTTCCGCATCGACGAAGCCACCGGCGAGTTGGAGCGCGCCGGGCAGGGCCGCCAGTCCATCGAGACCGAGGCCGCCGGCCACAAAGCCGCCATCGAAAAACTGCACGGCGAGGTCGCTGCGCTGGACGCCCGCGTGGCAGAACTGCGCGCCGAACTCCGTGCACTGGAAGAAAAAGCTGCCGCCAGCGGCCAGCGCCGGGACGTTATCGACGCCGCTATTGCCCGCCTGCAGGACACCGCCACTGCCGCGAAAGTACGCGCCGCCTCGGCCCAATCGGCAAAAGAAGCCGCCGCCCAGCGTTTGGATGAAGCAAAGCAGCAGGCCGTAGAGCTGGAAAACTCCGCCGCCGCTGCCGAGGAAGAAAAGCGCCGCGCCGAGCGCCGCCTGAAGGATGCCGAGGAGGCCGTCACCCGCAACGATAACATCAAGGCGGGCCTAAAGCTGAAACTGGAAAGCCGCCGCCGCCAGCAGGCTGAAGCTGCCGACGCGCTGCAAAAGGCCGACAAAGAGCGGTCCAACACCTCCCAGCGTATCCACATTCTGGAAGACCTGGAGCGCAACATGGACGGCTACCAGCAAAGCGTCAAAGCCGTCATGCGCGCCGCTGCGGGCCGTCGTCTGCGGGGCATCATCGGCCCTGTGGCGGGCATCCTCACCGTCGAAAAAGGCTATGAGACCGCCATCGAGACGGCCCTCGGCTTTGCTTTGCAGAACATCGTGGTCGAGGACCAGGGCTGCGCCCGTGCGGCCATCGGCTTTTTGAAGGACGAGCGCGCAGGCCGCGCCACCTTCCTGCCGCTGGATACCGTGCAAGGCTCCCGCTTCACCGGCCGCCTCACCGGCACCGCCGAGGTCGCCGCCGATCTGGTCAAGTGTGACCCGCGCTACCAGCACATCATCGATAACCTGCTCGGCCGCATCATCGTGGTCGAGGATCTGTCCGAAGCCTCCACTGTGGCCAAAAACCTGGGCTACCGCAACCGCATCGTCACGTTGGACGGCCAGGTCATCAACGCCGGCGGTTCGTTTACCGGCGGCTCCACCGCCCGCAGTGTGGGTGTATTCAGCCGCAAGCAGGAGCTGGATGAACTGCGCACCCGTCTGGTCAAGCTGGAGAAAAAGCGTGCCGATGCTGAAAAAGAGCTGGAAGCCCGCAAGGCCGAGGTGGATAACCTTACCGCCCAGCTCTCCGGCGCCGAGGCCGAGGGCATGAATGCTTCCTCCGAACGGCTGCGCGCCTCGCTGGAGCTTGATCGACTGACCGCCGCCGTAGCCCAGCATGAGGAAAATACCCGCAGTCTGGCCGCCGAAATTGAGGCCCAGCAGGCCGCCGTGACCCAGAACGAGACCGCCTGCGCCGAAGCCGAAGCCGCCCAGGGCAAGGCCGAGGCCGAGCTGAACACCTACAATGCCGAACTGGCCGAACTGGGCGAGAGCACAGGCAGTCTGACCGCCGAGCGGGAGCGCATCACCAACGAATTGAGCGAAAACCAGATGCAGCGCCTGGCCAACGAGAAGGACATCGGCCTGCATGAGGCCGCTTTGGAAGGCCTGCAAAGCCGCACCGGCGAGGCCGAAGCCCGCGCCCGCGAGCTGAACGCCGCCATCGAGGCCGCCAAGGCCAAGATCGAAGCCAACGCCTTAAAAATCGCCGAGATCGAGCGCACCCGCGGCGAGAACAAAGAAAAGATCGCCGCCGCCGAGCAGACCATCCGCACGGCCAACGCCGCCCGCATGGAAAAGGAAGCCGCCGTGGCCCGCTTAGGACAGGAAAACCGCGCCCTGACCGATGAGCGCGAGCGGATGAGCGGCGAGATGGCCCGCCTGGCCGAACGCCGCACTGCCGCCGAAAACGAGCTGAACGACACCAACACCAAACTGTGGGAGGAGTACCAGCTCACCGCCGGCGAGGCAAAGGAGCTCTGCGTTGAGTTTGAGTCCCTGACCGAGCTGCGCCGCAGCGTGGCCGAGGTGCGCGGCAAAATTCGCGGCTTGGGCAACGTCAACGTCGGCGCTATCGAGGAATATAAGGAAGTCAAGGAACGCTACGACTTCCTGAAAGCCCAGGTCACCGACGTGGAAAAGGCCAAGAGCGAGCTGACCCGTATGATCGCGGAGCTGTGCAGCGAGATGGAAGAGCTGTTTACGACGAGCTTCAAGCAGATCAACACCCACTTCCAGCAGATTTTCAAAGAGCTGTTCGGCGGCGGCCACGCACGCCTGTACCTCTCCGACGAAAGCAACGTGCTGGAATCCGGCATCGAGATCGAGGTCTCGCCCCCGGGCAAGGTCATCAAGAACCTGAGCGCCCTTTCCGGCGGCGAGCAGGCGCTGGTCGCCATCTCGATCTACTTCGCCATCCTCAACGTCAATCCCGCGCCCTTCTGCTTCCTGGATGAGATCGAAGCTGCGCTGGACGACGTCAACGTGGCCCGCTATGCGCAATATCTGCGCCGCATGACCGACCACACCCAGTTCATCGTCATCACCCACCGCCGCGGCACGATGGAGGCCGCCGACGTGCTGTACGGCGTCACCATGCAGGAGGACGGCGTTTCCAAGATCCTGCGCCTTGACCTGGACAAGGTCAGCGCAGACCTCATTACCTGATATATAAGGGAGGCTTCCCATGGGATTTTTCAACTTTTTCAAGCGCAACATCTCGGAGCAGGAGTTCCAGGAGCAGCAGAAAATGAAGTACGGCCTGGAAAAGACCCGCACGGGCTTTTTCCAGAACATTGTCAACACGTTGACCCACGCCCAGATCGACGACGACCTGTATGACACACTGGAAGAACAGCTGATTTTGGCCGATGTCGGCCCCATGTGCGCTGTGCGCCTGGTGGACGAGCTGCGGGATGCCGTGGAGGAAAAGCACCTCAAGAACGGCCAGCAGGCATTGGACGAACTGCGCCAGATCATCTGCCAGGAATTGACCCCCCGCTACCCGATGGAGCTGGACGGTAAACCTGCCGTGATTTTGGTCATCGGCGTCAACGGCGTGGGCAAGACCACCACCATCGCCAAGCTGGCCCACCTGTATAAAGAGAAAGGCAAGCGTGTGATGCTGGCCGCGGGCGATACCTTCCGCGCCGCTGCCAGCGAGCAGCTGGAACTGTGGGCCGACCGCGCCGGTGTGCCGCTGGTGCAGGCCGGTCAGGGTGCCGACCCCGCCGCCGTCATCTTTGACGCGGTGAAGAGCGCCACCGCCAAGGGCTACGACATGGTCATTGCCGATACCGCAGGCCGCCTGCACAACAAAAAGGGCCTGATGGACGAGCTGGCCAAAATTTCCCGCAGCGTCAAAAAGGCCAGCCCCGAAGCCAGCCTGGAAGTGCTGCTGGTGCTGGATGCCATCACCGGCCAGAATGCCATCAGTCAGGCCGAGGAGTTCTGCCGCGCCGCCGGTGCCACCGGTATCGTGCTGACCAAGCTGGACGGCACCCCCCGCGGCGGCTGTGCGGTCTCTGTGTGGGAGAACCTGGGTCTGCCCATCCGCTTTATCGGTGTGGGCGAAAAGATCGATGATCTGATGGAATTCGACGCTCAGACCTTCGTGGAGACCCTGCTGCCCGAAGAAGCACTGCAGAAAGAGGAAGAAGAAAAAGAGGAAACTTCCGGGGAGGAACAGGCATGATCGTATGTGCCGCCAGCAACAACGCCGGCAAACTGAAAGAACTGCGCCGCATTTTGGAGCAGATGGGCCACGAGGTCAAGAGCCTGCGTGACTTATGTATAGACCTCGACCCCGAGGAGACCGGCACTACCTTTGCCGAGAATGCCCGCATCAAGGCCGAAGCGTTCTGTAAGGCCAGCGGCCTGCCCACCGTGGCGGATGACTCCGGCCTGTGTGTCGACGCCCTGCACGGTGCCCCCGGTGTGTACAGCGCCCGCTATGCCGGGCACCACGGCGATGACGCCGCCAATAACGCTAAGCTGCTGCACGAGATGGCCGACGTCCCGGCAGGGCAGCGCGCCGCCAAGTTTGTCTCGGCCATCTGCTTTATGCTGCCCGATGGCCGCGCACTGGAGGTGGCAGGGGAATGCCCCGGCTCCATCAGCTTCGCCGAGACCGGCTCCAACGGCTTTGGCTACGACCCGCTGTTTGTGCCCGCCCGTGTGGGCCTGCCCGACGGCACCACCACCGAGAACACCGCCTGCCGCAGCTATGCCGAACTGACCGACGCCGAGAAGGACGCTATCAGCCACCGCGGCCGCGCCATGGAAAAATTGGCCCGGGAGCTTCCGGCGTTTTTAAAATGAATGTCTGCGTTTTTACAGTAACCTATTTATAAAAAGGAGACCATTATGGCTTTAACCAGCAAACAGCGCGCCGCCCTGCGCAGCGCCGCCAATACCATTGACCCCGTTTTCCAGATCGGCAAGGGCGAGATCGACGAGACCCTGATCCAGGGCCTGGCCGATTGCATCGCCGCCCGCGAACTGATCAAAATCAAGGTGCTGGAAAACAGCGAGTATTCCGCCCGCGAAGCCGCCGACACCCTCTGCGAGGCGCTGGACTGCGAGTGCGTGCAGGTCATCGGCCGTAAGTTCGTGCTGTTCAAGAAAAAGAAGAAAGAAAGCGCCTTCGACGCTGTTTTTGCAAAATAATGGGCACGGTGCAAAAGGTTTTGTTGTACGGCGGCACGTTTGACCCGCCCCACAACGGCCACATGAACAACCTGCGGGCCGCGCTGGAACTGGTGCGGCCGGATAAGGCCATCGTGATGCCTGCGGGCATCCCGCCCCACAAAAAGGCCAGCACCACCCCCGGCAAAGTGCGGCTGGCCATGTGCCAATGCTTTACGGCGCTTAGCCCGGCGGTGGAAGTCAGCGATTGGGAGATCGCCCAGGGCGGGCGCAGCTACACGGTACACACGCTGGAAATGCTGCGTGGTGCCTACCCCGGCGCAGAGCTGTACCTTTGTGTTGGCAGCGACATGCTGCTGACCTTTACCCAGTGGTACCGCTGGCAGGATATGCTGGCCATGGCCGTGCTGGTGGTGGAAAGCCGCGAAGCGGGGGACGAACCCACTTTGCAGGCGGCCGCTGCCGACCTGACCGCCCAGGGCGGCAGGGTGCTGTTTGCCAGGGCCGAGGCTTACCCCTGTGCCTCCAGCGACATCCGCAGCGGCAAGATCCCGCCGGAACAATGGCCGGAGGTTTTGCCGCCGGAGACATTGCGCGTGGTGCAGGAAAACCATTTATACAGCGCAGAAAAAGAGGTTTGATACCATGACCTGCGAAGAAGCCAAGAAGATCGTGAAGCCGCGTCTGAGCGAAAAACGCTGGACACACACCAAAAATGTAAAAAAAATGGCGGTAAAACTGGCAAAACAGTGGGGTGCAGACCCGGAAAAAGCCGCTGTAGCGGCAATTTTGCATGATTCTGCCAAAGAACTACCCAAATCGGAGTTGTTGCAGATTTTTGCCGATAATGCTATAATAGCAGAAAATGCCCCTGCGCGCCCATCGCCCGTGTGGCATGGCATCGCCGCGGCCATCCTGGCCGAGACCCAATGGGGCGTTACCGATCCTGAGATCTTGTCCGCCATCCGCTGCCACACTACCGGCAAGCTGAACATGACCAAACTGGACAAGATCATCTATTTGGCCGATATGACCAGCGCTGAGCGTGACTGGCCCGGCGTGGAAGACCTGCGCAAATTGGAGATGCAGGACCTGGATCGGGCATTGTGCGACGCTTTGAAGCGCAGCATTGATTTTGTAGAAGAAAAGGGCGGCACGCTGGACCCTGAAAGCGTGGCCGCATACGAGTATGCAAAAGAGCATTTGCAAGAACCGTAAGGGAAGCCAAAGTGCTGCTGCCGTATCTGCGGTATGTTGTTTTGTGGCTGTTCCCGCCAACTCCAAAAACAGGGAGGAAACATAATGAGCGAACCGCGTAAGCTCAATACCGGCAGCGCGTCCGGCGGATTTGACCAGTCCCAGTATGAGGCTGCCCGCCGCCGCGCCCAGGAGCAGGCCAACCAGAACGCCCGCCGCCGTATCATCCAGCAGCCCATGCGCACCCAGCAGCAGGCCCGGCAGATCCGCCAGCAGGCCCCCGTACAGGAACCGGTGCAGGAAGCCCCGCAGCCGGTCCAGCAGGCCTCCGTGCAGGAGACACCCCGTGAGCTGACCCACGCCCAGCGCCAGGCCATGGCCTACCGCGCTGCAGCCGAACGCAAGTACGGCAACACCGTGCAGTTCCCCACGCGGGAGATCCAGACCCGCCGCCCCAGCCGGCCCGCGCAGCCGTCCCAGCAGCGCACCATCCACCGTGATGGTGCCGCCCAGACCGGCCGCCCGCGTGCGCAGGTGCAGCAGCTGGATGTGAACAAGGTGCAGGGCAGCCGCCCCGCCTTTAATTATGACGAGGCAGCCCCCGCCGCCGGAGGCATCCAGATGGAAGAAACGCCCCGCACCCACAAGGCCCACCATAAGGACGAAGCTGCCCCCCGCACCCATCGCGCCAACGGCGGCGGCCGCAAGCCCCCGCGTGACGGTTACCCCGCCGACCCCAAGCCTCACGGCAAAAAAAGCGGCAAGGGCAACGGCGGCAAAAAGAAGAAAAAGAAAGGCACCTGGTGGAAGATCCTGCTCATCACCCTGCTGGTGATCGTGCTGATCTTCGGCGGCGCGTATGCGCTCATCATGGGCGCTATCGCCCCCAAGGGCGGCAGCATCAAGCTGAACCAGCTGGTCAACACCCCCAAGGAATTCCAGGATAAAGAGCTGAATGTCCTTGTTACCGGCGTGGATCGTTCCTCCACCGGCGACCTGTCCGCCGGTGCCGCCAACGACTCCAACGTCAACGACGGCATGACCGATATGATCCTGTACGTCCATTTCAACAACGAAACGGGCGAATTGAAGATGCTGCAGATCCCCCGTGACACGATGGTCACCACCGACGCCAGCGTCTCCGGCAACTACCGCATCAACGGCGTGGCCAAGACCCAGGGCAGCGATAACAACAACAATATGGCCGCCCTGTGCGAGCTGGTCGCCGACCAGTACAAGATCCACATCGATGGTTATATCACCATCCGCCTGGAAATGCTGACTGAACTTGTCGACCTGTTCGGCGGTGTCGAGATCAACGTCCCTGTGGACGTGGATTACTCGGCCATCGGCCAGGGCGCCAGCGTTATCCACGCCGGTTACCAGACGTTGGACGGCGCGGCTATGGAGTTCCTGCTGCGTGCCCGTAAGGTCTACCCGGACGGCGACATCGGCCGTCTGAACATGCAGCGCCAGTTCTACGCCGCTCTGTTCCGCAAGCTCAAGAGCATCGGCAACATCTGGGACGTTGCCAGGCTGACCCCCGCCGTGCTGAACTATATGGAGACCGACCTCAACGCCTCCACCCTCATCAGCTTCGCGGTCAGCATGCTCAAGATCGATTCCAACAAGATCATGATCGCCCAGATGCCGGTCATCAGCGGTCCGAAGTATCAGGGCCAGGCGCTGCTTTACCCGGCACGGCAGGAGGACGCCGACCTGCTGAACCAGTATTTCCGCGAGAATACCGGCCCTGTGGACGCCAGCCAGCTGAACCTGTGCGATAACGTCGTTGACCTGTCCGGCTACTCGGCCACCGACCCCAACATTCAGGTGATGGGCGGTCTGATGAGCGAGGCCGACGATGCCCAGAAGAACAATAACCGCGACGGTTCCAACCAGGTTACGGACGTTATGGAAAATGATTCGGCGACTACGACATCGGACTCCGGATCCACCAGCGAACCGGCCGCCTAAATAAAAGGAGAACCTATGGAAAGCAGAGAACTTGCCATCCGTCTGGCCCGTGCGCTGGACGCCAAAAAGGCTTTCAACATCCATATCCTGGAGGTTGAGGACCTGACCACCGTTACCGAGTATTTTGTCATCGCCACCGGTAACTCCACCACCCATGTAGGTGCCCTGGCCGATGAGGCCGAGTTCCAGCTGGGCCGCGAGGGCGTCCAGGTGCTGCGCACCGAGGGCCACGACGGCAAGCGCTGGGTGTTGCTGGATTACGGCAGCGTCATCGTTCACGTCTTTACCCAGGAAGCCCATGACTACTACGACCTGGAGCACCTGTGGGCCGATGCCAAACCCGTGCCCGCCAGCGAGTGGATGCCGGAAGAAGCCGAGACCCCGGCCGAATAACCTTACAGCAAAACCCATTTAAATTATCAACATGGGGAGAAAAGATAGAGTATGAAGTACGATTTCAAAACCGTTGAGGCCAAATGGCAGAAGGTCTGGGAGGATGAAGATACCTTCCACGCTGGAATCGACCATTCCAAGCCCAAATTCTACGCCCTGGTCGAGTTCCCGTATCCCTCGGCCGCTGGCCTGCACGTCGGCCATCCGCGCAGCTACACTGCGCTGGACATCGTAGCCCGCAAAAAGCGCCAGTGCGGCTACAACGTCCTGTACCCCATGGGCTGGGACGCTTTCGGCCTGCCCACCGAGAACTACGCCCTGAAGAACCACATCAACCCCGAAATCGTCACCGCCAAGAACGTGGCCCGCTTCAAGAGCCAGCTGAAAGCCTTGGGCCTGTCCTTCGATTGGGATCGTGAAATCAACACCACTGACCCCGAGTACTACAAGTGGACCCAGTGGATCTTCATCCAGCTCTTCAAAAAGGGCCTGGCTTATAAGAAAGAGACCACCGTCAACTACTGCACCGGCTGCAAGGTCGTGCTGGCCAACGAGGAAGTCGTCAACGGCGTTTGCGAGCGCTGCGGCAGCCCCGTTGTGCAGAAAAACAAGAGCCAGTGGATGCTCAAGATCACCGCTTACGCGGACCGCTTGATCGACGACCTGGACGATGTGGACTACATCGACCGCGTCAAGACCCAGCAGCGTAACTGGATCGGCCGCAGCCATGGTGCCGAGATCAACTTCGACACCACCGCCGGCGACACCCTGACCGTCTACACTACCCGCGCCGATACGCTCTTCGGCTGCACCTACATGGTCATCAGCCCCGAGCATGCCTTCATCAAAAAGTGGACCGACGCCGGCCTCATCAAGAATGCCGACGCTGTCTCCGCTTATCAGGAGGAAGCCGCCCGCAAGTCTGACTTCGAGCGCACCGAGCTGAACAAGGAAAAGACCGGTGTTGTCATCGAGGGCGTGCAGGCCATCAACCCCGTCAACGGCAAGCAGGTGCCCATCTTCGTGTCTGACTACGTTCTGGCTACCTACGGCACCGGCGCCATCATGGCTGTCCCGGCCCACGATACCCGCGACTGGGAGTTTGCCAAGAAGTTCGGCATGCCCATCATCGAGGTCGTTAAGGGCACCACCGAGAGCGACCTGGACAAGGAAGCTTTCACCGATGTTGCTACCGGCACGCTGGTCAACTCCGGCTTCCTGGACGGCCTGTCTGTCGAGGATGCCAAGAACAAGATGTACGCCTGGCTGGAAGAGAACGGCAAGGGCCACAAGCAGGTCAACTTCAAGCTGCGTGACTGGGTCTTCAGCCGCCAGCGTTACTGGGGCGAGCCTATCCCCATGGTCTACTGCGACAAGTGCGGCTGGGTGCCCCTGCCTGAGAGCGAACTGCCCCTGCGTTTGCCCGAGATCAAGGACTTTGAGCCGGGCGAGAACGGCGAAAGCCCGCTGGCCCGCCACACCGAGTGGGTCAACACGACCTGCCCCTGCTGCGGTGCCCCCGCCAAGCGCGAGACTGACACGATGCCCCAGTGGGCCGGTTCGAGCTGGTATTTCCTGCGCTACTGCGACCCCCACAACAAGGAGGCGCTGGCCAGCAAGGAGGCGCTCGAGTATTGGAGCCCTGTGGACTGGTACAACGGCGGCATGGAGCATACCACCCTGCACCTGCTGTACAGCCGTTTTTGGCATAAATTCCTGTATGACCTCGGCGTAGTGCCCACCAAGGAGCCGTACCAGAAGCGTACCTCCCACGGCATGATTCTGGGCCTGAACCCCCATGCGTTTGAGAACCAGCCCGATGCCGAGCGCAAGCGCCTGCTGGCCGAGTACGGCGATGAGAAGGGCGCCCGCAAGGCCCTTGTCGAGAAGTACGGCGAGATGGCCGAGCATCCCATCGTCAAGATGTCGAAGTCTTTGGGCAATGTCGTCAACCCGGACGATGTCGTGGCCGAGTACGGTGCCGACACCCTGCGCCTGTATGAGATGTTCATCGGCGACTTTGAGAAGGCCGCCCCGTGGAACACCTCCTCCATCAAGGGCTGCAAGCGCTTCCTCGATAAGATCTGGTCGATGAGCGAGAAGCTCGTCCCCGGCGAGGGCGTCCGCCCCGAGCTGGAGGCCGTTGCCAACCGCACCATCAAGAAGGTCGGCGAGGACATTGACGCCCTCAAGGCCAACACGGCCATTGCCCAGCTGATGATCTATGTCAACGCGCTGAGCGATCAGGGGGGTGCGACCAAGGCCGAGTACGAGCTGCTGCTGCAGCTGCTGAACCCGTTTGCCCCCCACATGACCGAGGAGCTGTGGCAGCAGCTGGGCCACACCGAGCAGCTGGCCTACTACCCGTGGCCTGTCTACGATGAGGCCAAGTGTGTTGAGCAGACGATTGAGATCGCCGTGCAGGTCAACGGCAAGGTCAAGGCCCGCATCAAGGTGCCCGCCGCCATCGAGAACGCGGACGCCATCGCCGCCGCCAAGGCCGAACCCGCCGTAGCCGAAGCCATCGCCGGCAAGACCATTGCCAAGGAGATCTACGTCAAGGGCAAGCTGGTCAATATTGCGGTCAAAGGCTGATTTATAACATGAACCCAAGGCAGAGCGAAAGCTCTGCCTTTTTTGTGTTGCAGAAGCCATTCAGTCAGAGCGGCTTCCCCCCTTGGGGGAAGCTGTCAGCGGCCCTGACCGCTGACTGATGAGGGGAAACTTACCCACAGTAGTCCGTAAACGGGCGGCAATGGCACACCTGCTCCTCATCCGGCCCTGTGGGGCCACCTTCAGTCTACGCGCTAAGAGCCGCCTTCGGCGGTTGCGCTCCGACACGCGCCTGCGGGCGCAGCCCCTCGGGGCCAAGGCTTTAGGAACCCCGCCACATCCATTGTTTACAAACCCGCCAAACTACGCTATAATAAAAGTTACAAATACTTTGACGAAAGCAGGTCACACCATGCTCATCAGTCTGATCGTACCCTGTTACAATGAAGAAGAAGCGATGCCGCTTTTTTATAAAGAAGCCTCCCGCGTGGCGGCTGAGATGAAAACCAGCCACGGTGCGGATTTTGAGTTCATCTTTGTGGACGACGGCTCCCGCGACGGCACCCTGCACGTCGCGCGCGAGCTCCACGCGCAGGACCCCCGCGTGCGGTATGTCTCGTTCAGCCGCAACTTTGGTAAGGAGGCCGGTATCTACGCCGGCCTGCAGGCGGCCAGGGGCGATTATGTCGCCACGATGGACGCCGACCTGCAGGACCCGCCTGCGCTGCTTCCGCAGATGCTGGACACGCTGCTGACCGGCGAGTACGACTGCGCCGCCACCCGCCGCACGACCCGCAAGGGCGAGCCGCCGCTGCGCAGCTGGTTCGCGCGCAAATTCTACCAGATCATCAACAGGATGTCTGACACGGAGATTGTCGATGGTGCGCGGGATTTCCGCCTGATGAGCCGCAAGATGACCGATGCCGTGCTAAGCATGGCCGAGTATAACCGGTTCAGCAAGGGCATTTTCAGCTGGGTCGGCTTTAAGACCAAATGGTTCGACTACGAGAACATCGAGCGCGTGGCCGGCACGACCAAGTGGAATTTCTGGGGCCTGTTCAAATACTCCATCGAGGGTATTGTCGGCTTCTCGACCACGCCGCTGCTGATGGCGGCGGGCGTGGGCGTTCTGTTCTGCCTGCTGGCGTTCATCGGCATTATTTTTGTCATCGTCCGGGCGCTGATGTTCGGCGACCCGACCTCCGGCTGGCCGAGCCTTGTCTGCATCATTCTGCTGTGCAGCGGCGTCCAGCTGTTCTGCACCGGCATCGTCGGCGAGTATCTGGCCAAAACCTACTTAGAGGTCAAGCACCGTCCTATCTACATCGTGGCCGAGACCGAAGAGGATAAAAAATAAACGATGGACTGGCAGAAAAAAGTAAGCCTGTGGTGGGCCAAAAACTTCCGCCCGCTGGTCGTGGCGCTGCTGGTCGGCTGCGGCGTACATTACACGATCTACGCTAACCAGCTGGGCACGATGGATGCCGTACACATCGGCGCACTGTACATTGCCGACGGCTGGCCCGAGCACCTGTATTGGGAAACCGAGCAGGGCCGTTGGGCACTGCGCCTGGTGGATATGCTGCGCGGCGGCATCAACCAGCCTGCACTTTCTGCATTGCTGATGCTGTTCCTCTACGCGCTGGCGGGTGTGCTGCTGACGGATTTGTTCGGCGTGCGCAGCCGCACGGCAAAATATCTGATTCCCCTCACGCTGGTCTGTGCGCCCTATGTGGCGGAGATCGAGTTTTTCCACTATTGCAGCGTGTCCTATGCGCTGTCCTTCCTGCTGGCTGTGCTGGCGGTGCAGTCCGCTGTCTGCGGTGTACGCTTTGCCTGGCTGGCGGGCACGGTCTGTATGGCGTTCTCGCTGGGTATGTACCAGGCCAACCTGGGTACGGCGGCAGGATTGTGCGTCATGCTGCTGATTCTGTCGGTTCTGCGCCGCCCCGGCGCGTGGAAAGCCACCGGCCTGACCGCTCTGCGCATGGTGCTGATGGGCGGCAGCGGCGCGGTGCTGTATATGCTGATTTTAAAGGTGTTCCTGCGGCTGTACGATGTGGGCCTGTCCGGTGTGAATGGCATCAACGCTGTGGGGCTGGACACGCTGCGCAGTCTGCCGCTGGGCCTGAAAAACGCCTACTTTGATTTTTACGCCTACTTCTTCACCCACGGCATTGCCCAAAACCACTATGGGCAGATCGCAGGCTACCTGCTGCTGTTTGTGCTGGCGGCACTGGCCGGGCTGCGGTGGCTCGTCGTGCTGCATGACCGCAAGGCCGCCGCTGCGGCGGTGGTACTGGTGGCCCTGCTGCCCGCCGCAGCCAATGTGACCGACGTTATCAACACCGGGGCCACTGTGGCGCTGCGGATGGCGGGCTCGCTGGCCATCGTGGTACCGTTTGCCATCGCCGTGATCGACGCGGCTCCCGCGTTGACGGAACGGGCACTCTCCTGGGGGATGGCGCTCTGCACGGCGTTCTGTGCGGTGCTGCTGCGTGGGTTTGCCGTGCAGGTCAACAACGATGCGGCGGTCATGCTGAAACAAAAGACCACCGTTGTGAACCTCGCCAACCGCCTGTGTACCCGGCTGGAAGAAAACGCCGACTACCAGAACGGCGCCGAGGTCGTGATCCTGGGCGAGCCGAAGCGCGGCGCGTACCCGGAGGAATCCCCGCTCAAGCCTATGGCCGGGGAATTGGCGCAGTTCGGCCCGCTCTCCTACGACCCGACGTTCAACGCCCACGGCTGGTATGTGCTGGTGTGGGACGAGCTGGGCGTCCAGCTCAACGAATGCGCGGACGAGACTGTCCGCGTCATCAGCAATTCCGACGCGTTCAAGGCCATGCCCAACTACCCGGCAGATGGCTGTATCCAGACCATCGACGGCGTTGTCACGCTGAAGGTGGCAGATTTTCCGTTTTGAGAGCTGATAATGATGCGTGATATGACCAAGGGTGCCCCGCTGGGGCACCTCTTTCTGTATGCGGTGCCGCTGCTGCTGGGGAACTGGCTGCAGCTGGCGTACAATGCGGTGGATTCCATCATCGCGGGGCGGTTCATCGGGCAGGATGCTCTGGCCGCCGAGGGTGTGGCAGGGCCGGTCATGAACCTTGTGATCCTTGCAATCAGCGGCCTGTGCATCGGCGCGGGCGTGCTGATGAGTGAGGCGTTCGGGGCCAAACGAACCGACCGGCTGAAAGAAACGCTGGCCACAACGCTGCTGTTCGGCGCCCTGCTCTGCTGCGGTGCGGCTGCGGCGGGCTGTCTGCTGACGCCGTGGATACTGCGGGCAACGGCCGTGCCGTCATCGATTTTTGAGATCACGGGTGTCTACCTGCGCATCACATTTCTGGGGGCGCCGTTCACCTTCTTCTACAACGCGCTCGCGGCGGGGCTGAAAAGTGTGGGCGACAGCAAAACGCCGCTGAAATTCCTTGCCTTCTCGGCAGTGCTGAATGCCGTGCTGGATTTCGTCCTGATCGGCGGGCTGGGCTTCGGCATCGTGTGCAGTGCGGTCACGACCGTGGTGGCCGAGGCTGCCAGCGCCGTGATGGCCGCTGTTTACATGGCCTGCCGCGTGCCGGAGCTTTGCCCTGAGCGCGGCCAGTGGCGCATCCGCCGCGCACTGCTCGGCCCGATCCTGCGCTACGGCTCGGTGACGGCCCTGCAGCAGGCGGTGCAGCCGATCTGCAAGGTGCTGATCCAAGGGCAGGTCAACGCGCTGGGCGTTGGCTCCATCGCGGCGTTCAACGCGGTGACGCGGGTGGATGATTTCGCCTTCACGCCGGAGCAGAGCATCGCCACGGCCATCACGACCTACATTGCGCAGAACCGCGGCGCAAGGCGGCCTGAACGCATCCGCCGCGGCTTTGCGGTGGGGCTGCGGCTTGAGCTGGGCTACTGGCTGCTGGTGGGCTGCGTGACGCTGACGCTGCGCCGGCCGATCCTCTCGCTGTTTGTGGCGGGGGAGGGCGCGGACGAGGTCATTGCATTGGGCAGCCGCTACCTTGGGTATATGGCGCTGCTCTACGCGCTGCCCGCCCTGACGAACAGCCTGCAGGGTTTTTACCGCGGCATGGGCAAGATGACGACCACCTTGATCGGGACCTGTATGCAGGCGGGTCTGCGCGCCGCCGCGGCCGCTGTGCTGGCCCCGCGCGTGGGGCTGACGGGCATCGCGTTTGCCTGCGCCTTCGGCTGGTGTGTCATGCTGGCGTTTGAGGTGCCATACTATTTTTGGACATGTAAAAAGCAAAATTTGAAAAAGGCTTCTCCCATGGGAGAAGCTGTCCGCGAAGCGGACTGATGAGGGGCGGCGCTGCCGGTATTGTCTATTTGCCGGGCAGACGCGCCCCTCATCCGGCCTCGCGGGCTCGGCCACCTTCCCCCAATGGGGGAAGGCTTTTTTGTGTAAAATTTCCCCAATATCTGCTGCGGCTGATTGTAATTTCTTCGACAAAATGCTACACTAATAATAGCTATCCCTGCATAAAATCTACCCGGAGAGAGGTAAACCGCCGTGCCAGAAGAACGCAAAGTCTACCGCAGCCCCGCCCGCGCTGCCACCAAGGCCAGACCGGCCCAAACGGCGGCACCGCGCCCGCCGCAGCCGCCCCAAAAACCAAAGCGCCGCAGTGCAAAACGCCGCCGCAGCCGTATTGTGCTGGGGCTGTGTCTGCTATGCCTGGCGGTCGTGCTGGTGGTGTCCGTTGTGATGGTGCGCTGCACGGCGGAGCCCGGCGGCCCGGCCGAGGCTGACTTCGGCACGCCTGCCGCCGCATGGCAGAAAAACGAGCTGGGCTACTACTTCAACGCCAGCGGCGGGGCGATCCCGGCGGCGGTGCTGAAGGGTATGGATGTCTCTAAATTTCAGGGAGAGGTCAACTGGGAAACCGCCAAGGCGGCCGGTATCGACTTTGCGATCATCCGCTGCGGCTTCGGCGGTGAGTGGGACGGCGCCGAGGAAAACTGGGCGCAGGATGACCCGCAGTGGCGGCGCAATGCCGATGAATGCACCCGGCTGGGCATCCCGTTCGGCACCTATCTCTACTCCTACGCGACGACGGTGGAGGAGGCCCGCAGCGAGGCCGACCATGTGGCGCGGCTGCTGGGCCTGACTGCGCCCCCGCAGGAGGGGCTGGACGACTACACCGCCAGCCCGTACCGGCTGAGCTACCCCGTCTACTATGATCTGGAGGATAAATACATCAGCGGCGTTTTCCCGTCCGAGATGGCCGAGATCACCAAGGCGTTCTTCGACCGCCTGCAGGAGCATGGCTACACCGGCGAGCAGGGCGTCTATGCCTCGCTGAACTGGGTGCGCGCGCGGTTCAGCGACCCCGGGTTTGACCCGTGGCGCGACAACCTCTGGATCGCCCGCTTCTCTGACGAGCTGGGCTACGCCGGCACCTACGACATGTGGCAGTCCACCTACAGCGCCCCCGGCGCGGACTACGGCGTGCAGAGCAAGACGGTGGACCTTGATTTTGTCATGCGGCCGTTTACTTTTACCGGCGTGAGCGCCTGCAACGGCAAGACTGCCGCGCCGGTGATGCAAAACGATACCCGCACCGATGAGCTGCACATGGACGGCAAGGACGCCTACGCCACCCTTGAGACGAACGAACCTGACGAGGAGGCGGGCGGCCGCAGGGTCTACTGGACAACAAGCGATAAGAGCGTTGCCACGGTGGACAAAAACGGCACGGTCCGCGCCCGCACCGACAGCGGCGAGTGTACGATCACGGCCACGCTGGCCGATGGAACCGAGAGCCGCACCTGCCTTGTGCGGGTGGGGGACATCACGGTTCCGATCTTTGCCACGGCGGGGCTGCGGGGGGACCGCACCACGCTGGCGGACGCCGCCGCGCTGAAGGCCTCCACCCCGGATTCGATCCTGCTGGATGCGGGCGATGCCCTGCACGGCACCCAGAGCGCCAGCCTGACCGGCGGCATGGATATGCTGTCGGCCTTCTCGGCGGCCGGGTATGACCTGCAGGCAATGGCGCTGAACGACTTTGCCTACGGCACGACCCGCCTTGTCAGCGATGCCAACATGGGCAGCGGCCCCTCGCTTGCCTCCAACCTGCTGAACAACGAGGCCACCGCCGTATTTTACCGCTCCACCAGCTGGAACCGCAACCGCGTTACGAACGGCATGTATACGATCGTGGAGCGCGCGGGGTACAAGATCGGCTTCTTTGCGCTGAACGACCCGGCGCAGGCCGCCGGGATCTCGGCGGCCAACGGCGAGTTTATCACGGCCCGCGACTGGACCGATACCGCCAACGAGCAGATCGCGGCGCTGCAGAACGCCGGGTGTGATGCCATTATTGCCATTGCGGCCACCGCGCCCGGGGGCGACTGGCAGAAGGCGCTGCTGAACAGCGGCGTGACCGCCATCATTGACGGCACCGCCGCCGAAAACGGCACGAATGTGCTGGGGGCGGCGCAGGGGCTTGGCGGCATAGCCCGGCTGGATCTGGTGTTCACGCAAGGCGGCGGCTGCCGCGCCGTGCTGCAGAGCGCGGTGACGGCCGAGGCGATGGAGAGCAGCCGCAGCACCTGGCTTGAGATGGCCGCAGCGCAGGCCCAGACCGAGGCCGCCGCCGATACCGCCGACCCCGGCAAGGATACCGCCGCTGCGGGCGGCAAGGACACCGCTGCCCCCACCGAGACGGCTGACGCAGCCCGGCAGGCTGGTGCAGATGCCTATGTCTACGCGGCGGCCAAGATCGCCGCGCTGGATGCCGATGACCAGAGCATCCTCTACACGCCGCTTTTCACCTACGCGGAAAACCCGGACGCGAGCCGGACGATCAGCTTCGGCAACTATCTGGCGGCGCTCTACGCCGAGGCTGTGGCCAACGATACAGCCAGCGGTCTGCCGGAGGGGGCTGCGGTCGAGGCTCTCGCAGGCGGTGTGACCGAGCCGGAGTACGGCGAGATCACCCGCGGCGATCTGATGGCAGCGCTGCCCGCCACGGCGCGCATCCAGCTTGTCAGCATCCCCGCCGATGCCGCCAAGACACTGGCGGACAGCGGCAGCGTGAGCCGCGTCTACCAGAGCAGCCTGACCGAGTACACGCCGGCAGGGGACACCGCCTACATCGTCACCGACACGGCCACGCTGGCAGCGTTGAACGCGGACTACACCGTCCTGCGGGATTACGGCGATGTATTCTGGGCGGTGCGGATGAACATCAACGATTTGACAAACAATTTTGCCGAGAACTTTACCCTGCCCGAAGCCCCGCAGTACGGCGTGGGGCGAAAAAGTTAAATGTAGGGCGGCCTGTCCTCTGGCCGCCGCACTGTGCCTTTAGAACTCCTTTATCCTTTAGCTGTAGGGGGCGGCGTCCTCGACGCCCCGCGGTCTTGCCTGCAGGTTCTTGGCTGACACCACCGGCCAAAGCCCCTCCAGCCTTTGCTTCGCTCGGCCACCTCCCCGCTATGCGAGGAGGCTTTCACGCGGGCGAAGCCCGTGTAAAAGGCTCCCCATTCTGGGGAGCTGGCCGAGCTTGCGAGGCCTGAGGGGCTTTGCGCACCGCACGATCACTACCCATTCTCCCTGCAAGCATCTCTCTTCTTTCTACTCTCTTCACTGAAAAGGGGGACCTATATGAAACTCACATTCTTAGGTGCTGACCGTGAGGTCACCGGCAGCTGCACCCAGCTGGAGGCAGCGGGCCACCGCATCCTGATCGACTGCGGCATGGAGCAGGGCCGCGATGTCTACGAAAATACCGACCTGCCGTATGCCCCCGGCACCTATGAGGCGCTGCTGCTGACCCATGCCCATATCGACCACTCGGGGCGCATCCCGTACCTGTACAAAAACGGCTACCGCGGCCCCATCTACACAACCGAGGCCACCCGCGACCTCTGCGGCATCATGCTCGAGGACTCCGCCCACATTCAGGAGCAGGAGGCCGAGTGGAAAAACCGTAAGGCCATGCGCAGCGGCGCGGAAATGATCGAGCCGGACTACACGGTCGAGGATGCCCAAAACGTCATGAAGCAGTTCGTGCCCTGCCCCTATGAGGCGTGGCAGACCCTGTTCGACGGCCCTGCCGGCCGTATGGAGGTGCGCTTTACCGATGTGGGCCACCTGCTGGGCAGCGCGTCGATCTCGCTGCGCATTACAGAGGCGGGCCGCGCGCCGGAGATCATCGTTTTCTCGGGTGATATCGGCAACAGGCATCAGCCGCTCATCCGTGACCCGGCCAACCCCGGCCATGCCGACTATCTCGTCATGGAGTCCACCTACGGCGACCGCAGCCACGGGCCAAAGCCGGACTACCTCGGCGAGCTGAGCGGTATACTGCAGTCCACCTTTGACAAGGGCGGCAATGTGGTCATCCCCAGCTTTGCGGTCGGACGCACGCAGGAGCTGCTCTATTTCATCCGCCAGATCAAGGCCGAGGGCCGCATCAAGGGCCACGGCAATTTCCCGGTTTTTGTGGACAGCCCGCTTGCCAGCAAGTCCACCACGATCTTCCGCGAAAATTTTGCCGAGTGCTATGACGAGGAGGCGCTTGCACTGGTGCAGAGCGGTGAAAACCCGCTGCAGTTCCCCGGCCTGTATATCAGCGAGACGAAGGAGCAGTCGGTGGCCATCAACGGCGATGAAACGCCCAAGGTCATCATCTCGGCGGCCGGCATGTGCGATGCGGGCCGCATCCGCCATCATCTGAAGTACAACCTCTGGCGGCCGGAGTGTACGGTGCTGTTTGTGGGCTACCAAAGCCCGGGCACGCTGGGCAACGCGCTGGTCAACGGTGCGCAGGAGGTAAAGCTTTTCGGCGAGCCGGTGCAGGTACGGGCGCGCATCGCCCAGCTGGGCGGGCTTTCGGGCCATGCGGACAAGGACGGGCTGGAGGAATGGCTCCGCGCCTTTGACGAAAAGCCGCGCTTTATCTTTGTCAACCACGGTGAGGACGCTGTTGCCGAGCATTGGGCGGACCATCTCAAGAACGAGGGCTATGAGGCCGAGGCCCCCTACAACGGCTCGATCTGGATCGCGGCCGAGGGGCGGGTCGCCTGCGCCGAGGTAGGCAACACCCGGAAGATCATCAAGACGAAATCCGCCGAGACCGTGCGCACCAGTGCGGCCTACGACCGACTTTACAATATGGGCCAGCGCCTGCTGGAGGTCATCCGCCACAATCAGGGCGGTGCCAACAAGGACCTTGCAAAATTTGCGGGCCAGATCGCGGCGCTGTGCGATAAGTGGGACAGATGATCGCCATGCTGCAGAAAAAGTGGAAAAACCTGCCCGCCGCCCTGCGCACGGTGCTCACCCTGCTGGCTGTGCTGGCGCTGGCGGCACTGCTGACGACTGTGCGCCACAATGCAAGCGCCTACCGCACCGGCGTGTGGGACACCGGCTCGCAGACGCTGATCTATGGCCGTATGCACCAGATGGAGCAGGGCCAGCGTGCGCCCGGCGGCTTTCTGGGCGTGTATACCGAGGATTGGAGCGATGACCAGAACCGCAGCTGGTTCCGGGAGGATACCCCCGCCGATGCGGCGCAGTTCCGCCCCTACACCCACCAGTCCGGTCTGCAGGGCTGGGCGCTGGGCGGGCTGAACCGGCTGCTGCGCGTATTCCTGCCGGAGGGCACCGCCCGGGAGACCGCGCTCTACTGGGTGAACAGCACCCTGTTCTACGCTGTGCAGCTGCTGACGGCACTGGCTGTCTGGCAGGAGCTTGGCGTGCTGCCGGCCGCGTTCTGGATGGCAGCCATACTGCTGGCCCCATGGCTGCAGCGCGGCATGAAGGACCTGTACTGGGTGCCATGGACCTGGCAGCTGCCGCTGCTGGCTGTGCTGCTGCTCTGCCGCTGCACCTGCGCCCGGGGCCGCACCCCGCGCTGGTGTTGGCCGCTGGTCAGCCTTGCCGTGCTGGTGCGCTGCATGTGCGGGTTTGAGTTTATCACGACCTTCCTGATCCTGTGCGAGATACCGCTCTGCTACGCTGCGGCAAAGGCATACTGTGTGGAAAAGGCCCCGCAGCGGGCCTGCCGCTGGCTGGGCCGTGCCGTGGGTGCGGGCGCGGCTGCACTGACCGGTGCGGCAGCGGCGCTGGTGCTCTGGTTCGGGCAGGAGTGCCTCTGCTTCGGCAGCACGGCGGCGGCCTGGCAGAATATGGCCGAGGCCATCACCGACCGCATCAGCCTGACGGACGATGCGGTGCGGGCAGTCACGATCGGGCAGGTGCTGGCGCAGTATTTTGTGCTGGATACCGAGCCGGTGCTTCAGCTGGGGCCGGCTGCCGTCACGGCGGGGCAGCTGCTCCTTTTCGGGCTGGCGGTCGGCGCGGTCAGCGTGGTGATCGCGCTGCGGCGCGGCGTGGCGGCGCAGCTTGTGCCGCTGGGCGTTGTATGGCTGCTCAGCCTTGCGGCCCCGGCCTCGTGGATGGTGCTTTCCAAGGCGCACGCCGCCATACATACCCATCTTGTGCCGATGCTGTGGCACTTTGCCTTTGTGCCGGTCAGCTGTATGCTGCTGCCGGCGCTGGCTGCACTGCTTATCCGGGGGAGGAAAAAAGATCTTGTGGCATCCCATTAAACATTACAGGACCATCCACCACCATAAAATGCTGGTGATGAAGAACTGCTTCCGCTGCGGGCTGTACTGGCAGGGCCTGACCCACGATTTAAGCAAGCTGGCCCCGGTCGAGTTCTGGGCGGGGGCCAAATACTGGCAGGGTACCTGCAGCCCCAACAACGCCCAACGCCAGACTGAGGGCTACAGCGCCGCATGGCTGCACCACAAGGGCCGCAATAAGCACCATCTGGAATATTGGATCGACTACGCCCCAAACGGCGACCATGCCATGGCCGGTATGCGTATGCCGGAACGGTATGTGGCCGAGATGGTCTGCGACCGTATCGCCGCCAGCAAAAACTACAAGGGCGCAAGCTATACCGATGCCGCCGCATGGGAGTATTACGACCGCAGCAAGGATCACTACATCCTGCACCCCGAGACCCGCCGCCAGCTGGAGACCTGCCTGCTGATCTTGCGCGATGAGGGCGAGGATGCCTGCTTCCGGTATATCCGCACCGAGCTGCTCGGCAAAAAAGCAAAAAAAGCATAAGAAAAAGACCCCCGCAGCGTCAGGTGCTGCGGGGGTCGGTGTTTTTATGAGGTTTGCGTTCCGTCATTCCCGGCGGGAACATCTGCATTGGAGGTGCTCTCCGGGGGCGTGGGTGTCGGCTCCGCGGTCGGCTCGGGCGTGGGGGCGGCGGTCGGTTCAGGCGTGGGTGTCGGTGTCGGCTCTGCAGTCGGTTCGGGTGTGGGACTCGGCGTTGCAGTGGGCTCAGGTGTCGCGGTCACCTCAGGCTCCGGGGTGGCGGTGGCCTCGGCCTCGCTGCTGGCCGGTGCCTCGGTCGCCTCGGGCTCGGGGGTGGCGGTTTCGGCCGGTACAACGACCGGCACCGTGTAGACCACAGCGTCCTTATCGCCGGTATGCTTGGGAATGGTGGTCAGCGCGGGGCGGTCATCCTCCGTGATATAGCTGTGGGTGCGGATGTAGCTGAACAGCGCGTCCATTGCCGTGCGGGTCAGGTGGATGCCGTCGCTCGTCTCCACATAGCCGGCCTTGGCGTAGCCGGTGGTGCTGTCCTTGAGGGCCTCGGCGCTGTTCAGAAACTTCCAGCCCTTTTCCTTGCACATCTCCACGAGAGCCTTGTTGAATTCGTCCACCTGTGTCTGGGTAAGGCTCTGGTTGGAATGCTGCTGGCCGATCGGCGGGATCGCATTGACGATGATGTCCGCGCTGGGGTAGGCGGTGACGACCGCCTCAATGCCGGTCTGGTAGTTTTTGATGAAATCGGCGGTCTTGTAGTTGGGATTCAGATCGTTCGTGCCGAAGGTCAGGATGACCCGGCGGGGCTGCAGCTTGGCCACGGCCTGAGGCATCGTCAGGTAGCCGGACCCGGTGCTGAGCTGTACGCAGGCAAAGCTCGCAAGCGATTTGGCGCTCATGCCTACCGAGCCGATGGCGTTGTCATAGCTGCAGTAATCGAACATCCGGTACATGCGGGCCGTGTTGCTGTCCCCCAGAAAGAGGGTCTCGTCTATGTAGCTTTCGCCGGCATCGGCGCTCTGCTCCAGAATGGTCGAGGTGTAGGCCTGTGTGTCGATGGTGTTTTCCTCTTTGTTGTAGCCGCTTTCGGTCACCATGGATTCGCTGTCCACGGTCGAAACGCTCTGCGGGGCGGCGCTGCCGAACGGCATTCGCTGCGGGATGGCCTTTCGGGCCTGAAAGAGGTCGTCGGGGCCTTCTTCCAGAAAAAGCATATCTGGTACTACCTCGGATTCATCATCCTCTATCGTCTGGGCGAGGGCTTCGTGATGAAGATCGTGCCGTTGTTCCTCAAAGCCGATACGGCTTCGGGCGGTCTGGGCCTCACGAACCAGCAGATCGGCCTTTACTACGGGACATTCGGTGCCGGGGCTTTTCTTTTGGGTTCGCTGCTGGCGGGCTACTATATCGCACACCGGGGCCTGCGACGCACTCTTTTCATATTATGCTGTATCTTTAATATCCCGTTCGCGGTCTATGCGCTGCTGGCATGGCTGCAGCCTCAGTCGATGTGGATCGTGGGCGGGGGCATCGTGCTGGAATACTTCGGCTACGGGTTCGGATTCGTGGGCCTTACGCTGTTTATGATGCAGCAGGTTGCCCCGGGGCGTCACCAGATGGCGCACTACGCCTTCGCTTCGGGTATCATGAACCTTTCGGTGATGCTCACGGGCGCCGTTTCGGGTTACCTGAGCGATGCCTTGGGTTACGGCATGTTCTTCCTCGCAGTTATGTTGGCCACGGTTCCGGCATTTCTGGTGACGTGGTTCGTACCCTTTACCTATGACGACAAACCAAACGACAAATAATTTATATGGATACACTGAAAATTGCGGGCTCGAATCAGCCCGATATGCCGTGGGAGGATCGTCCCGCAGGCTCCAAAGAAGTGATGTGGCGCTATTCGGCCAATCCGATCATCCCGCGCGACGCGCTTTCGACGTCGAATTCGATCTTCAACTCGGCGGTCATTCCCTTCAAAAAAGGAAAATATAACTATGCGGGCGTTTTCCGGTGCGACGACACGAACCGCCGGATGCGCATCCACGTGGGCTTCTCGGTCGACGGCCTTCGGTGGGAGATCGAGGAGTCCGACTTCCGGCTGGAGGGTGCGGACTCGGAGATCGGGCAGTGGGTCTACGGCTACGATCCTCGCGTTGCGAAGATCGGCGACAAATACTACGTTACGTGGTGCAACGGCTACCACGGGCCGACGATCGGCATTGCGTGGACGGATGATTTCGAGACGTTCCACCAGCTTGAAAACGCATTTCTTCCCTATAACCGCAACGGGGTTCTGTTTCCGCGCAAGATCGGGGGCCGGTTCGCGATGCTGTCGCGTCCGAGCGACACGGGTCACACGCCCTTCGGGGACATCTTCTATTCGGAGAGCCCCGACATGGAGTTCTGGGGCCGCCACCGTCATGTGATGTCTCCCTCGGCGTTCGAGGTTTCGGCGTGGCAGTGCATGAAGATCGGCGCGGGCCCCGTTCCCATCGAGACCTCGGAGGGCTGGCTGCTGTTCTACCACGGGGTGCTCCGCTCGTGCAACGGTTATGTCTACGCCTTCGGTTCGGCGCTGCTGGATTTGGAGGAGCCTTGGAAGGTCACGGCCCGCAGCGGTCCCTACCTGATCTCCCCTCGCGAAACGTACGAATGCATGGGCGACGTTCCGAACGTCACATTCCCCTGCGCGTCGCTCCATGACCCCGAAACGGGCCGGATCGCCGTCTATTACGGATGCGCCGACACCGTCACGGGCCTTGCGTTCGGCTATATCCCTGAAATTATCGACTTCACGAAGAAAAACAACATCCTATGAGAAGCCTTGCGCTGCTTGCGGTTCTGACGCTGTGTCTGGGAGCACGGGCACAAGAGCCTGCGGAGTGTGTGGATCCGTTCATCGGGACTACGAACTTCGGGACCGCGAACCCCGGGGCCGTCACGCCGCACGGGATGATGTCGGTGGTTCCGTTCAACGTCATGGGGTCGGAGGAGAACGTCTACGACAAGGACGCCCGCTGGTGGTCCACGCCCTACGAATACCATAACAAATTCTTCACGGGCTTCGCGCACGGCGCCTTGAGCGGCGTGGGGTGCCCCGAGCTGGGCGCGCTGCTGACGATGGCCACGACGGGCCCTCTGACGGTGGATTACCGGGAGTACGGCACGTCGTACAGGGACGAAAAGGCCTCCCCGGGCTATTACTCGGTCTTTCTGGACAAGTACGGCGTCCTTGCCGAGGTCACGGCCACGGCGCGTACCTCGGTGGAACGCTACACGTTCCCCGGAGGAGAAGGGCATATCCTGTTGAATCTGGGCGAGGGGCTTACCAACGAGTCGGGCGCAATGGTGCGCCGGGTGAGCGCCACGGAGATCGAGGGCACGAAGTTGCTGGGGACGTTCTGCTACAATGCGCAGAAGGTTTTCCCGGTGTACTTCGTGCTTCGCGTTTCGAAGACTCCGAGTGCCGGCGGCTATTGGAAGAAGCAACGGAAGATGACGGGCGTGGAGGCGGAGTGGACGCCGGACAACGGGAGATATAAACTCTATACGGAGTACGGGCGCGAGCTTTCGGGCGACGACGTGGGCTACTGGTTCTCCTTCGACGGCCTTGCGGCGGGCGAGCAGGTGGAGGTGCGCATGGGCATTTCGTATGTCTCTACGGAGAACGCGCGCAAAAACCTCGATGCCGAGCAGGCCGCGGACGCACCGTTCGACGCCATCCGGGAACAGGCCCGCAAGGGCTGGAACGAGGCTCTGGGCAGAATCCGGGTCGAGGGCGGGACCGAGGAGCAGCAGAGGGTGTTCTACACGGCGTTGTACCATGCGCTGCTGCACCCGAACCTCGTGAGCGACGTGAACGGCGAATACCCGCTGATGGAGCGTTCGGGCGAGACGGGCGTGACGGATGGCGAACGTTATACGGTCTTCTCGCTGTGGGACACCTGCCGCAACCTGCACCAGCTGCTGACGCTGGTCTACCCGGATCGTCAGCGGGAGATGCTGCGCTCGATGACGGGGATGTACGAGGAGTGGGGTTGGCTTCCGAAATGGGAGCTTTACGGCCGCGAGACCTTCACGATGGAGGGGGACCCTGCGATCCCGGTGATCGTCGACAGCTGGATGAAGGGCCTTCGGGATTTCGATGTCGCCAAGGCCTACGAGGCGATGCGCAAGTCGGCCACGACGCCCGGTGCGCAGAACCGCATGCGGCCCGACATCGACCCCTATATCGAGAAAGGCTATATCCCGCTGGGGTTCTACGCCAAGGACCTTGCGGGCGACACCTCCGTCTCGCACGCGCTGGAGTACTACATGGCCGACGCTGCGCTGTCGCTGTTGGCCGACTCGCTCGGACAGGGGGACGACGCGCGTCTGTTCCGCGCCCGCTCGCTGGGCTATAAGCGCTATTACAGCCCGGAAAGCGGGACTTTGCGTCCGCTCCATCCCGACGGATCGTTTTTAAGCCCCTTCGACCCGAAGGCGGGCGAGAACTTCACGGCGGCTCCGGGCTTCCACGAGGGGAGTGCGTGGAACTATACGTTCTACGTTCCGCACGACGTGGAGGGGCTTGCGAAGCTGATGGGCGGACGACGCAAATTCATCGACAAACTGCAAATGGTCTTCGACGAGGGGTTGTACGACCCTGCGAACGAACCCGACATCGCCTATGCGGATCTGTTCAGCCGCTTCCGGGGCGAGGAGTGGCGCACGCAGCGGGAAACCCGGCGGCTGTTGGAGCGATACTTTACCACCGCCCCCGACGGCATCCCGGGCAACGACGACACGGGGACGATGTCGGCGTGGGCTGTCTTCACGATGCTGGGCCTCTACCCCGACTGCCCGGGCGAACCGTACTACACGCTGACGTCCCCGACGTTCGATCGGGCCGAGATCGACACGGAGCGGGGAACGCTGGTGATCGAAAAACGCGGCGAAGGGTATATCGACCGGATGACGCTTGGCGATAAACCGCTGAAAAATTATCGTATCTTGCACGATGACTTGCTCAAGGGCGGCAAACTTACTTTCGAACTTAAAACTGCAAAATAGATGAAACTTTCCGGATTATTATTCGCTGCGGCCCTGCTGGGCAGCTGCACGCAGCCTGCCGCGGAGGAGAATTACACGCGCCATGTCGATCCGAAGATCGGCACAGGCGGCCACGGGCACGTCTTCGTGGGAGCCAACGTCCCCTTCGGCCTGGTGCAGGTGGGTCCGACGAGCATTCCGCAGACGTGGGACTGGTGCTCGGGCTACCACGCGAGCGATTCGACCGTTATCGGCTTTTCGCACACGCACCTTTCGGGCACGGGCATCGGCGACCTGTTCGACATTACCGTCATGCCCGTCGTGGGTGAAGTGACCTATGCCCGCGGCGAGGAGAATGACCCGGCCTCGGGCCTGTGGTCTTACGCCGACCGTACGCGGGAGATCACGAAACCCGGTTATTACTCGGTTCCGCTTGTGCGCTACGGCATTACGGCCGAGCTGACGGCCACGGAGCGCGTGGGTCTGCACCGCTACACGTTCCCGGCGTCGGACGCCGCAGCCGTGGTCTTCGATCTGGAGAACGGCGGCTGCTGGGACAAGGCCACCGATACGGGCTTCCGCTTCTCGGACGACAGCACGCGCATCGCCGGATGGCGCTGCTCGACGGGGTGGGCCAAAAATCAGGAGGTCTACTTCGTGGCCGAGTTTTCAAAACCCGCGAAGGGGATTTCCTACCTGCAGCCGGGCGAGATAGACGATTCCAAAATGCCCCGGATCGCGGCCCGTTATGCACGTGTGGACTTCGACACGGCGGAGGGCGAACAGGTGCTCGTGAAAGTGGCCCTTTCGCCCGTAAGTATCGAAGGCGCGAAGGCAAACCTTGCGGCGGAACTCCCCGGATGGGATTTCGACGCTACGGCGGCCGCTGCCGACAAGGCGTGGAACGATGAACTGTCGAAGGTGAAGATCGAGACGGAGGATGAAACGTCGAAGCGCATCTTCTATACGGCGCTGTATCATACGATGGTGGCTCCGTCGCTCTTCTGCGATGTGAACGGCGATTACCGCGGAGCCGACGGCAAGGTGCATGAGAATCCGGGGCGCGATACCTATACGACCTTTTCGCTGTGGGACACTTACCGGGCCGCGATGCCGCTGATGACCGTCCTGCACCCGGAGCGGATGCCCGACATCATCCAGACGATGCTGCACATCGCCGACGAGCAGGGACGGCTCCCGGTATGGCACCTGTGGGGTAATGAGACCGACTGCATGGTGGGCAACCCGGGCATCGTAGCGGTGGCGGACGCCATCGTGAAGGGCATCGGGGGCTTCGACCGCGAAAAGGCCTTCGAGACGATCCGTAAGACGGCCATGAACCCCGACCGGGGCAACGGCCTGCGCATGGAGTACGGCTACATCCCGTGCGAGATGTTCAACGAGGCCGTGGCCTATGACATGGAGTACGCTTTGGCTGACGGCGCGGCGGCGCGTGCCGCCGAAGCGCTGGGCAAGGCGGAGGATGCGAAGTATTTCGAGGAACGCAGCCATAGCTACCGCAACTATTTCGACCCGCAGACGGGATTTATGCGGGGCCGGGATTCGAAAAAAGGCTGGAGGACGCCCTTCAATGCGTTCGCCTCGACGCACCGCGCCGACGATTACTGCGAGGGCAACGCCTGGCAGTATACGTGGCTGGCTCCGCATGATGTCGCAGGTCTTGTCGGATGCTTCGGCAGCCGGGCGCGGATGCTCGAAAAACTGGACTCGCTGTTCACGGTAAGCTCCGTGGTCGAGGGCGGCGAGACATCGCCCGACATTTCGGGCCTGATTGGCCAGTACGCCCACGGCAACGAACCGAGCCACCATATTTTGTACCTTTATACGATGCTGGGGCAGCCGTGGGAAACGGCCGACAAGGTTCGCGAGGTGCTCACGACGCTCTACCACGCCGCTCCGGACGGCCTTTCGGGCAACGAGGACGTGGGTCAGATGTCGGCCTGGTACGTCCTCTCGTCGCTGGGCATGTACGAGGCCGAGCCTGCGGGCGGAAGATACTGGTTCGGATCGCCCCTGTTCGACAGGGTCGAAATCACCGTCCCGGGCGGGACCTTCACGATTGTCGCCGAGAACAACTCCGCTGCGAACAAATATATCCAGCGGGTGTGGCTCAATGGCCAACCCTACACAAAGCCTTGGATCGGTCATGCCGACGTGATGAAGGGCGGGGAACTGCGCTTCGAGATGGGGGCCGAAGAGAAGGTGTGGTACTGTCCGGACGAGCCGGAGGCGTACGCCGACCAGCGGCCCGCGGAGGAGCAGCGGCTTTTTAAGTCGGAAGCGGTAGAGGGGGAGATCGCCCGCGTGTGCGGTCTTCTGACCAACGAACGCCTGCGGTGGATGTTCGCCAACTGCTTCCCCAACACGCTCGACACCACGGTGCACTACGGCGAGGACGAGGCGGGCAATCCCGATACCTACGTCTACACGGGCGACATTCCGGCCATGTGGCTCCGCGACTCGGGGGCGCAGGTGTGGCCCTACGTGCAGTTGTGTAAGGAGGACCCGGCGTTGCAGAAGATGATCGCGGGGGTGATCCGGCGGCAATTCAAACTCATCAATATCGATCCTTACGCTAATGCCTTCAACGTCGGCCCTACGGGTGACGGCGAGGATGTCGGCTATCCGGGCAACGATCAAAGTCCCTGGGTTTTCGAGCGTAAATGGGAGATCGATTCCCATTGCTATCCTCTGCGCCTTGCGCACCATTACTGGAAAACCACGGGCGACACGTCGGTCTTCGACGGGGAGTGGATCTCTGCGATGCGCAATATTGTAAAGACTTTGAAAGAACAGCAGATGAAGGAGGGGCCGGGCGATTACATCTTCCTGCGCACGACGGACCGTCAGCTGGACACCCGCTGCCATGTGGGGCGCGGCAACCCCGTGAAACCCGTGGGGCTGATCGTCTCGGCGTTCCGTCCTTCGGACGACGCCACGACCTTCGGATTCCTCGTGCCGTCGAACTTCATGGCCGTCACGTCGCTGCGCAAGGCCGCCGAGATCCTGACGGCGGTGAACGGCGAGCGGGAGCTTGCCGCCGAGTGCACGGCGCTGGCCGACGAGGTGGCCGGGGCATTGCAGCAATACGCTGTCGTGGAGCATCCGGAGTTCGGGAAGATCTACGCCTTCGAGGTGGACGGATTCGGAGGCTGCTTTCTGATGGACGACGCCAATGTGCCGTCGCTGCTGGCAATGCCCTACCTGGGCGACGTGGAGCGCACGGATCCCATCTATGAGAACACCCGGCGGTTCGTCTGGAGCGAAGAGAACCCCTACTTTTGGAGAGGCTCCGCCGGCGAGGGCATCGGCGGCCCCCATATCGGGGTGGAGATGATCTGGCCCATGAGCATCATGATGCGGGCCTTCACGTCGGAGGACGACGCCGAGATCCGCGATTGCATCGTCGCCCTGATGACCACCGATGCCGGGACGGGCTTCATGCATGAATCCTTCTCGCGCCACGATGCTGCGAATTTCACCCGCCCGTGGTTCGCCTGGCAGAACACGCTCTTCGGGGAACTCATATTAAAACTCGTAAACGAAAACAAGGTCGACTTACTTAATTCCATTGACTGACCGGAAAAAACCAAATAACAATGATAAAACCTGTTTCTTTGCTGTTACTTGCCGCCGTTCTGTGCGGCAGCTGCGGAAGCCGCACGGGGCGCACCGCGGCAACCTCCTGCGACGAACCTTCGGCGCGGCCTTCGGAATACGTCTCGACGCTCGTAGGCACGCACTCCGACTTCACGCTCTCGACGGGCAACACCTACCCGGCCGTCGCCCTGCCGTGGGGCATGAACTTCTGGACGCCCCAGACGGGCGAAATGGGCAGCGGATGGGCCTATACCTACGGCGCCCACACCATCCGGGGCCTGAAGCAGACCCACCAGCCCTCGCCGTGGATCAACGACTACGGGCAGTTCTCCATCATGCCCATACGCGGACGCGACAAGGTCGATGAGGAGAGCCGCCAGAGCTGGTTTTCGCACCAGTCGGAGGAGGCACGCCCCTACTATTATTCGGTATACCTCGCCGACCACGACATCAAGGCCGAGATCGCCCCGACCGAGCGGGCTGCGATCATGCGTTTCACGTTCCCCGAATCGGACGAGTCGGGCGTGGTGATCGACGCTTTCGACCGCGGATCGTACATCAGGGTCATGCACGACAAACGGACTGTCGTGGGATACACCACGCGCAACAGCGGAGGTGTGCCCGACAACTTCAAGAACTGGTTTATCGTGCGCTTCGACCGGAAGATCCGGGATTTCCAGATCTATGACGGCACGAAGCCCGTCGAAGGCGAACAGTTAGTCGGCGAACACGCCCTCGTGCGGGTAGGTTTCGAAACCCGGCGCGGCGAGCAGGTAACGGTACGCGCAGCCTCATCGTTCATATCGCAGATGCAGGCCGTGCAGAACCTCGAAGAGCTGGGAAAGGACGATTTCGAAACCGTGAAGGCCAAGGCGCAAGCACACTGGGACGAGGTGCTCGGACGTATTGAAGTCGAGGGAGGCACGACGGACCAGTACCGCACGTTCTATTCGTGCCTCTACCGTTCGACCTTGTTCCCGCGCAAGTTCTACGAGATCGACAAGAACGGCAATATCCTGCATTACAGCCCCTACAACGGTGAGGTACTGCCGGGATACATGTATACCGACACGGGATTCTGGGACACCTTCCGCAGTCTGTTCCCACTGCTCAATCTGGTCTATCCGTCGGTCAATGCCGAAATTCAGGCCGGGCTGGCAAACGCTTACCGCGAGAGCGGATTTCTGCCCGAATGGGCTTCGCCCGGACACCGTGGGTGCATGGTCGGAAACAACTCGGCGTCGGTTTCGGATGCCATCCTGAAAGGTGTCACCCCCGAGGAAGACATTGCGACGCTCTACGAGGCGATGCTCGCAGGACGCCGGAAGGTACACCCCACGGTGAGTTCCACGGGGCGCCTCGGACACGAGTACTACAACACACTGGGATACATCCCCTACGATGCGGGCATCAACGAGAATGTCGCACGAACGCTCGAATACGCCTACGACGACTGGTGCATCGCACAGGTGGCGAAAAAACTGGGAAAAACGAACGACGCTGCAATGCTGGAAAAGGCTTCGCAGAACTATAAAAACCTCTTCGATCCCGAAACGCGCCTGATGCGGGGCCGCAATGCCGACGGGACGTTCCAGACGCCCTTCAGCCCCTACAAGTGGGGCGACGCCTTCACCGAGGGAAATTCGTGGCACTATACATGGTCGGTATTTCATGACGTAGAGGGACTGATCGACCTGATGGGAGGACGCAAAGGATTCACGCGGATGCTCGACTCGGTTTTCGTCGTGCCGCCCGTCTACGACGACAGCTACTACGGGTTCCGCATCCACGAGATTACCGAAATGCAGGTGGCCAACATGGGCAACTACGCCCACGGCAACCAGCCTGCGCAGCACATGATCTACCTCTATAATTATGCGGGTGCCCCGTGGAAAGCCCAGTACTGGGCGCGCGAGGTGATGGATCGCCTCTACTCGGCCCGCCCCGACGGCTATTGCGGCGACGAGGACAACGGCCAGACTTCGGCCTGGTATGTCTTTTCCGCCCTGGGGTTCTATCCCGTCTGCCCGGCTTCGGACGAATACGTCGTCGGTTCGCCGCTGTTCCGCAAGGCCGTCGTGAACCTCGAAAACGGGAATAAGATCGTGCTCGAAGCGCCGGACAACAGCCCCGAGAACCGTTATATCGGAGCCGTGCAGTTCGACGGGAAATCCTATACGCATAATTTCCTGCGCCATTCCGACCTCGTGAAGGGTGCCGGCGTCCGCTTCTCGATGCGTCCCGAACCCGATTACACGCGGGGTACGGAGCCCGGGGATGCCCCTTACTCGTTCAGCCGCGAATAACACGGACGGGTTGAACCGATGTCAATCCGCCGCGGCCGGTTCCGGCTGCGGCGGATTTTTTGTTTTTGCCGGAATCCCGAAATGTCGATAATTTGTCAATAGAATATGCCCGGGGATTTTGTAAATCGGCTGAAAAGCGCTATTTTTGTAGCGTTGTTTTGACAATTGTTAGGTTAATCCGAACACCTCCCCATGACATCTACCGACAGAATCGACCAACGCGAACGTAAGAAACAGCAGGGCCAGGCCGCTGCGTTCTATTCGTCGTCGTGCCGACAGCAGGATCGGAGTACGCAGATGCAAGGGCAGCAGGTGTCCGGGAGCGGAATACGCAGATAGATACCAGACCGCCATGACATACGTGTCGTGGCGGTCTGTCTTTTTTTCAAACTTAAAACCAAAGGTATGAAGGTCGGTGTTATTATGGGCTCGGTGAGCGATTATGAGGTGATGGCCGATGCCGTCGCCATGCTCGGACAATTCGGGGTCGATTTCGAAAAGCGCGTGGTGAGCGCCCACCGTACCCCTGACCTGCTGTGCGAATATGCCAAGACGGCCAAAAGCCGTGGTATCGGGGTGATTATCGCCGGTGCGGGCGGTGCCGCGCACCTGCCGGGCATGGTGGCCTCGATGACCACGCTCCCCGTGGTGGGCGTCCCCGTGAAGTCGCGGGCCCTGAACGGGCTGGATTCGCTGCTTTCGATCGTGCAGATGCCTGCGGGCGTTCCGGTGGCGACGACGGCCATCAACGGGGCGAAGAACGCGGCGCTGATAGCCGTGTCGATCCTCGCACTGCAGGATGCGGAGCTGGCTGCCCGGCTCGAAGCGTTCCGTGCGAAACAGACCGCCGACGTACTGGCGGCAGAACTTTAATCCGGCAGGGGAGGCGGCTATGGCAGAGACGGCGAAAACGATCGGTATCATCGGCGGCGGTCAGCTGGGGCTGATGATCGTCGAGCAGGCGCACCTGCTCGGGGCGCGCACGCTGTGCCTCGACCCTGCGCCCGACGCCCCCGCGTTCGCGCTGAGCGACGGGCACATCGTGGCGGCGTATGACGATGCCGCGGCGCTCGAAGAGCTTTGCCGCCGCAGCGATGTGGTGACCTACGAATTCGAAAACGTCCCGGGCAGCGTGCTGATCCCGCTGGAAAAGAAATACAACATCCCGCAGGGTTTCCGCCCGCTCTACGATTCGCAGGATCGCCTGCGCGAGAAGGACAATGCCCGCGCCAACGGGCTGCGGACGCCCCTGTACGCCGCCGTGGACGACGAGGCGTCGCTGCGTGCCGCCTTGGCCGAGATCGGATTCCCGGCGGTGCTCAAGACCCGTACGCTGGGATACGACGGCCACGGGCAATTGGTGTTGAAGGACGAGGCCGACGTGCCGCGTGCGCTGCCGATGCTCTCCGTACCCTGCATCCTGGAGGCGTTCGTGCCGTTCGATTTCGAAGCCAGCATCGTGATGGTCTCGAACGGGGAGCGCGTCATCCATTTCCCCATCGGGCGGAACGTCCACCGCGACGGCATCCTCGACCTGTGCTTCGTCCCCGCCGAGGGGATGGACGA
>OGXX01000705.1_pt1 | contig 37183 bp, 34 predicted proteins | sample 1576301 | NCBI WGS metagenome assembly OGXX01 (sample SAMEA3541469, study PRJEB24748) | human gut metagenome | biome: human gut; feature: human-associated habitat; material: faeces | place: China | collected 2012
GTGTAGCACTAGATTCCGAGAAGGCACATATTTCGCCAAACAAAGGAACATTCGTATCCATATAAGGTGTGCAATTATAGCTAAGTTCAGCACCCAATGCACGATATGCCCTATCTGTGCGTTCCATCTCCTCGTAGTCCTTATTCGTTACAACCCCCATCTTCTTAAAATAGCTTAGGCAAAAGCCGGGGTTGACCGTCGGACGAACGCGGCACTTAGCACCTAATCCAGCAAGCTTTTCTGCAAGCCAGCGATCTGCGTCCTGATTACTTAGCGCTACGTGGGCTCTAGTAATAGGGACCATTCGTTCCGCACCAAAAGATTCGCCAATCGCAACCTGGACTTTCATGGCAAGTTTTGCGCCCTCACCAAATTTACCATCCAATAGGTCTTGCTGGTCCTGTGTTAATTTCATCAACTTTCCCTCCCTCTTAAGCTGTATACAGGTCGAATGCATCTTTGATGCACCCAGTATACTCGAGGACAAAAGAGGCAAGCAAATTTTTGAACGTTTAGCACATGCGATCGGCTTATCTTTTGGTTTTTTATTAATAGCTAAAACAGATAAATCAACTGCAAGTATTTCAGTTGCTCCCATATCTATGGCAAGATTAATAGGAATGCCATCATAAAAACCTCCATCAATAAAACTTTCATCATTTATATCTTGGGCCTGTACGAAAGGATAACAAATAGAGCTCGCACAAATATAATCAACAAGTTTTCCATATGGTATTTGTTCTTTAGTTAAAAATCTTGGCTTTTTATTTGTAAGTGATACCGTAACAAGTCCATAGTCAATTTTAGATTTTCTAACTTTTTCTTCATTAATATTTTTTTTAAGAAAATTATAAGCATTAGAAAAACTAATTCCTCCGGTTGACATTTGTTTTACAAGAAGTTTTATATCTTCTTTTGACATCTTACTTCCTATTGCAACATCAAACAAATCTGATGTTGTTATTTTTTGCCACATTTTTAGACATTTTTTATATTCGTTAGCAACATAAAAAGCTCCATTTATTGAACCAATAGATACACCTGTTACAATATCAAATTTCATATGAAGTTTTCTTAGTGCTTTAAAAACTCCTACTTCATAACTACCTTTAGCACCACCGCCACCTAATACTAATGCTTTCACAAAAAAATCACTTCCTATCTATATTTATATTATACCAATAAAAAAATACCTTTAAAAGTATTTTTATTAATAAAAAGTAAAAAGACCAAAGGTCTTTTAATAGTTACAACAAGAACCACATTGTACATGTTCACATACATTTTCTTCACAGCAAGTATAACTTGGTTGATAAGTATGTTGATAAACATGATGATTAACTATTCTTGTTCTTATTGGACAAACATGTGGAACATTATGAACTATAGTTCTGTTTACTACTCTTTCACGCATAGGTTCCATAATTGGAGCATTAGAAGTTACTGCAGTCATAGTATCGTTTTGATTAGTTGCTTGAGTTTGAGCTAAATCTATATCTATATTTCCTGTATTGTTATCAATATCAATTAAACCATTTTGACTTGGCATTGCCATAAAGTTTTGTCTACCACATCTATTATTAAACATTTTAAATCCCCCTATCTAATTTTATGATATGAAAAATTTAATTTTATGTATAAGTAAATTACCTAGTTTTTATTTATAGGTTTTAATCTATGTGGCAATTTATTAATAAATATCATATATTATTATAGTTTTTGGAGGAATTATGTTAGAATTTTTTAATAATTTAAATAGTATTGAGCAAACATTAATAGCTACTTTATTTACATGGAGTATAACAGCACTTGGAGCTGCGCTTGTATTTTGTTTTAAAAAAATAAATAAGAATTTACTTGATGCAATGCTTGGTTTTTCTGCAGGAGTTATGATCGCAGCATCCTTTTTTTCACTTATTAGTCCATCAATTGAAATGGCTACTAGTTTAAATTTAAACGCGTGGTTAACTGCTTTTATTGGATTTATGGGTGGAGGAATTCTTCTTTTTATTGGGGATAAATTATATGATAAAATCTCCACTAAAAAAGAAAGGAAAGATAAAAAAGATAAAACCAGTTTAAAAAGAGCAATAATGTTAGTCGTATCTATAACACTTCACAATATTCCAGAAGGCATGGCAATTGGTGTAGCATTTGGATCTATTATATATGGCCTTGATGGTGCCACAACTACAACTGCTTGTGTTTTAGCATTAGGAATAGGTATTCAAAATTTTCCTGAAGGTACTGCTGTTTCATTACCACTTTTAAGAGAAGGATTTTCAAGAAAGAAAGCATTCTTTTTAGGACAATTAAGTGGCATAGTTGAACCCATAGCGGGAGTACTCGGAGCAATTTTAGTAATTAAAGTTAGATATCTGCTTCCTTATTTACTTGCCTTTGCTGCGGGTGCCATGATATATGTTGTTGTTCAAGAATTAATACCGGAAAGTCAAACGAACAAGAAAAAAGAGCTTATGGCCCTATTTACTTTAATTGGATTTTCTCTTATGATGATTTTAGATGTAGCTTTAGGTTAGCTACATTTTTTAAAATGGTAATTTCATATTGCCATTTGAAAACATTTTCATCATTTTCTTAGATTGTTCGAATTGTGTAAGTAATCTATTTACTTCCATAACATTTCTTCCACTACCTTTAGCAATTCTTTCTTTTCTGGAAGCCTTTAATATTTCAGGATGTTTTCTTTCATAAGGGGTCATTGATAAAATAATTGCTTCGATATGTGCCAAGTCTTTAGGGTTAATATTAACATTATTAAGTCCCATTTTACTTGCTCCAGGTATTAATTTTAAAAGATTTTCAAGTGGTCCTAATTTTTTTATTTGTTTCATTTGTGATAAAAAATCTTCTAAATCAAACTTTCCTTTTTGCATTTTTTTAAGGGATTTTTCTGCTTCTTTTTCATCAATTGCTTCATTTGCTTTATCTACAATTGATAAAATATCACCCATTCCTAAAATACGAGAGGCCATACGATCAGGATAAAAATAACTAATTCCATCCATCTTTTCAGAATCTCCGATAAACTTAATCGGAACATTAGTTAAATGTCTAACTGATAAAGCAACTCCTCCCCTTGTATCACCATCAAGTTTTGTTAAAATTACACCAGTTAAATCTATTTTTGAATTAAAACCTGTTATTACATTAATTGCATCTTGTCCCATCATCGAATCAATTACAAGTAATGTTTCTTCTGGTTTTACTTCCTGTTTTATGTTTTGTAACTCTTCCATTAAATTATCATCTATATGAAGTCTACCTGCTGTATCTATTAAAACATAATCATAGCCATTTTCTTTAGCATAACAAACACCATTTTTAGCAATACTAACAGCATCTTTACTATCTTCAGAATACACAGGTATATTAAGTTCTTTTCCTATTTGTTTTAATTGTTCGATAGCCGCAGGTCTATATATATCACAAGCCACTAAAAGTGGTTTTTTATTATGTTTTTTTCTTAATAAATTAGCAAGTTTCCCAATTGTTGTTGTTTTACCACTTCCTTGAAGACCCACAAGCATTAAACAAGCAGGATTACCATTTAAATTTAAAGGTGTATTAACACCTCCAAGAAGTTCTACTAAAGAATCTCTTATTATTCCTACAAACATTTCTCCAGGTGTTAAACTTTTTTTAACTTCTTCTCCTAAAGCTTTTTCACGAACAGCACTAGTAAATTCTTTTACTACCTTATAATTAACATCAGCTTCAAGAAGAGCAAGTCTAACTTCTCTTACCATTGAATCTATATTTTCTTCAGTTATTTTTCCATAACCTTTTATATTTTTTATTGCATTTTGTAATCTATCACTAAGTGTTTCAAACATATTTATCATCCTTTCAATTACATATTATATTTTATCAAAAAAATAATAAAAAAGAAAGAAAACTCAAGGATTTTTTCCTTGAGTTATGTCATAAATTCCTCATGACATTATTATATTATGCAAAAATAATTATTTTATTCATTAAAAAGTAATTTTTTCAAATCAAATTTAAGAATAAATTTACAAAAAGTCTTATCACTATATTTTTCTAACAATTTATAGATAAGATTTGTTATTAAATATGCGATAAATGCCGAGATTAATCCTACGATTATTCCAAATAAAACATCACTTGGATAGTGAACCATCAAATAATTTCTAGCCATTCCTATTAAAATAATAGGTATAATACATAAATATTTTTTCTTGCTTTTACATAATAACATAATACTTATCATTCCTGCGGCAACACTTGTAGCATGTCCTGATGGAAAGCTAAATTCACTTTCATTAACACTTCCAACAAACTTCCACCATGTATTAAAAATACTAGTTTCATCTATGAAAGGTCTTGGTCTAGCAATTAAATCTTTTAAAATAAAATTAGTTATAATTGCACCACAGCAAACTGCTCCAAACATACATATTCCAACTTTTCTTGTTTTTTTAAATAACATTAATATTATTGCTATTAAAAGTAATAATATCCCTTTTTCTGTTATTAAACTTAAAAAATTAAATAATGGAGTTAAAAAGTTTCCTAAACTCTCAGCAAGTTTATGTAAAAAACTTAAAATGTTATAATCATAATTATAAAATATCTTATTAATACTTTCTGCTACAGTTAAAAAATTCATATACTACCTCTTTTCTTATTTATTTGCTAATAATTCTAATGCTTTTTTTGCAGCATTTTGTTCTGCTTCTTTTTTACTTCCGCCTTCACCAACACCATATACAATATCATCTACTTTTACCTCAACTTTAAAATATTTATGATGTGAGGGTCCACTTTCTTCAAGTAAAACATATTCCATAGATTTTTTATCAGTTTGTACTGCTTCTTGAAGAGCACTTTTATAATCACTAAAAAATACTTTACTTTTATCTTCAATATAAGGAACAATTATACTAAGTGCAACTTCTTTAACTTTCTCATAACCCAAGTCTAAATATATCGCTCCCATAAGAGCTTCAAATACATCAGCAACTATGGCTTTTTTATATTTTCCTCCAGTTACTATTTCCCCATGTCCTACTTTTATGTAATTACTAAATCCTAAATCCATACCATATTCATATAAAGCATTTTCGCAAACATAGCTAGCCCTTATTTTAGTCATTTCTCCTTCTTTATATAATTTACTATTATATAAGTAATCAGAAACAACTAAATCTACGATTGCATCTCCTAAAAACTCTAATCTTTCATAAGATTCAGTATGTATATGTTCAAATGAATAAGATGAATGAGTAAAAGCTTGATAATATAGCTTTATATTATTAGGTACTACTCCTATTTTATTTAATAACTCTTCCAATTTAAATTCTCCTTTCTTACTTAATCTTACCATATTTTTATAAAAATTAGAACTTATAATTGATAAATTCTTAAATTAATAGTAAAATAATATTGGTGAAAGATATGAAACACCTTGCAATTTTTTTTATAAAAATTTATCAAAAAATACCAGGTCCTTGGCATAATATGTGTAAATTCACACCTACTTGTTCGAACTATGCAATCGAATCATACCAAACTTATGGTTTTTTTAAAGGAACTTATTTAACAATAAAAAGATTATTAAAATGTGGTCCATGGTCTAAACCAGGTTATGATCCTGTACCAAAAAAGGAGAAAAAATTATGAAAAAAAAGATATTAACAATATTGTTAATTATAACAATAACATTACTTACTGGATGTATTAAAAGATATGATATGGAAGGAATAAATATTATTACTACTATTTATCCAATTGAATATGTAACAAAAAGATTATATGGCGAAAGTGCTAACATTAAAAGTATTTATCCAAATGGTGTAGATATTAATGAATATAAACTAACTAATAAACAATTAAAAGACTTTAGTAATAACGATTTACTTATTTACAATGGAAATAGTACTGACAGAGAATACGCAACAGTTATTTTACAAAAAAATAAAAACATTAAAATAATTGATGCTAGTTATGGATTAGAAGAAACATATGCTAAAAGTGATATATGGTTAAATCCTTCAAATATATTAATGCTAGCACAAAACATTAAACAAGAATTATCAGATTATATTGAAAACCCTTATTTAAAACAAGAAATAAATAATAACTATAAACTACTAAAACTTGATATATCAGAACTTGATACAGAACTTAACAGAACTGCTAAAAACTCTAATAATAAAAAAATTATTTCTTATGATGAATCATTAAAATTCTTAGAAAAATATGGTTTTGAAGTTATAAACTTAACTAAAAATGGTAAAGAAATAGATAGTAATATAAAACTTGCTACTTCTTTATTAAATAATAAATCACTATCTTATATTTTTGTAAATGAATGGACTAAAGACAATGAATTAGTAACAAAATTAACTAAAGAAACATCTTCAAAAACATTACTATTTAAAAGCTTAGCAACAATTACAGATGAAGATATAAATAAAAATGAAGACTATATTTCAATAATGAATTATAATATTTCCAACTTAAAAGAAGAAACATATAAATAAGGAGTCTAATATGGAAAAAGAACCATTAAGTTATTTAAAACTATTTGAATTTATAAAAGAACATGGTAATGAAAGTTTATTAATTTTTCTTGAAGATTATAAACATTTAGAAGAAAAAGATTTATTAAATTTATTTCTATTTGAAAATAATGATTTATTAAAAAAATTATTAAAAGATAATAAGAAAGTAATTGAATTTCTAAGAAGTTTAAAAACACGATTACCTATAGAAAATAAATATTTTAAACAAAATGTTGAGCATTCAATAGAAAATATAGATACATATATTAATAATATGAAACTATTAGATAGCTTAAATATAGATAATATAAAATTCCCTGATAAAAGATTAATATTTACATTTAAATTAATAAAACATGGTAATTCCATTGTTAACTTAAATAAACAATATAGTGATATAGATGTAAATTATATTGTTGAAGATAGTTTAAAATTAAATCAAGATAATGTTTCATTTAGATATGAACTATTTAATCCAAACTATATTATTGATATTAAAAATGATTACATAAACGACACATCAAATAAAACAATTTATATGACTGATTTAGGTACAGATTTATCAACAATTCCTAAACTTAAAGAATTAGAAAGTAAACAAGTGCCTGAAACTCTTACAAGACATTTAAAAAGAATTAGCAACTAATTCTTTTATTTTACATTTATAATCCAAGTGTATATGGATTACTACTTGTTAGTGTTCCTTCATTTGAACTGATGATGTTAGATATAGAACTGACCGGTCATTCATCTACTTTTAAATTATATAGCCAGTTTGTATCATTACATACTTTTATGTCTTTTGTTTTTTTCCTGATAAATATACTGCATTATCTTTAATATAAAATTCTGTCATAATTTTATCTTCACAATTACTGCTTACATAGAAGTAATACATTAATGCTATTTTTCTTATAAAACTATTTAGATTTGTTACGTAATTAATAACTTTTTACATCACTATTATGTGTATTTTTCTTTTATAACTATATAATTATACCCCTGTTGTTTGAAATGTTTTTATAAATGATCCAGTCTATTCTTCATTTTCTAAACCTCCAAGAAAAAATTTGGCATTTGAAATTAAACTTTTTGATTGGACTATGTCAATATTTTTCTTTGCACTTTTTAACAATTATTTCATACAATAAAATAGGAAGAAGGATTGATATATTTGAATAAATCTAAACATGGTTTTTTCTGTAATTGTAATACTTGTAAATATAAAAGAAGAACTAGTGGTTGTTATCTAGCCTTCTTAGGATTTTGGTTACTTATAATAATATATCAATCATTCTTACTTATCTTTTTTACAGTTACTTCTTATGCAATTTTATTATTTATTGAAATAATACTATTCTTTGTATTATTAATTAGAATTATACTGTAAAATTAGATCATCTGTTTTTTGTAAATATAAAAGTAAATCATTTACTTTTTTTGTTTTAATAAATTCATTATCTTTTGTTAAATCTAATTTATCAGGTATACTTAAACTAATAAATAATAATTTTCTTTCTTCATTATGAAGTGGATATTTACTTTCATATAGTTTAAATAAATTAGTAAAATCTACATCATTATAGTTTTTTTTATAAAACTTTATTAAATCATAAACAGGTATATCAAACTTAGCATTATCCCAACTTATTAAATAACTATTTTCATTTCTTAATAAATGAGATAAATCTATATTATTATGTATTAACGATACTCTTTTTTTAAGATTGTTTTTTACGATATTATAAAATTCTTCTAATTGAGTTTTACAATAATATATAGCAGAATATATTTTAGTTATATTTCTTACAAGTAAATAATTACTTGGTGACATATATATTTCTTTATCTATTTCATTATTTAAACTTATATAATATTCTTCTAATTCATTTAATTTATTAAATATATCTTCGTATATTTTTTTATATTCATCAATATCAATATCTTTATAAGATGTTGTTTTATTATGTAATAAACTTAATAAATATATTATTTCTTCACTTTTTTCATAATTAGACATATCACTTGAATCTATATATTCATATATTTCATATAGATCATTTCTATCTTTATTATAAACATTAGGAAAATAATTAAAGTTTTTTAAATGTAAATAATTAAATATATCTAATATATTATTTTTATTTCTTTTTAAAACATATTTATTATTTTTTGTTTCTATTATTTTTACATTATTTTTATATTCATAACCTGTTGGGATTATATTATATTTTTTTAAAAAACTTCGTTCATTGTTCATTTTTTACATCAGGTAATACTAGTTTCATTCCACATTTAATATCTTTTACATCATTATAATCATATACTTTTTCTTTATTTATTTTATATTTATTACAAATAGAGTCAATTGTATCTGTTTCATTAACTAAATATACAATATATGTTGTATAAGTATCACTTGTAACATCATTAAATACTTCTTTTTTAGTATCTGTAATTATATTAAGTGGTGTATTATCTCTTTCTTCATCATAATTAAAAACAATATTTAAATCATCTGTTTTTTCAGATTTCTCTTTTTCTTTAATTTCTTGTTCTTCTTTTCTAACACTTACTTCTTCGTTTTCTTTAACTTCTTTTTTTACTAAATTATCTATAACTAAATCAATATTAATTCTAAGAACTTCATTATCTATAATATCATAGTAAAAATCATCTATATCTATCGTAGCATCAAATGTATCATAATCATCACTTATAGCTATTTCACAAGGTATTTTATAGCTATATTCTTCCTCTTGTATACTTGCTTTAGTAAGTTTATATTTTCCTTTAACATAAAAGTTACCTGTGATTAAATCTTCTCCTTTAAGTTGTAAATCATTATCAAGAGATATACTAACTAAATCTCCAATTGTATTTTTAAATGTTATATCCTTCGTAAAAGGAATTATTTGTTTCATATATTTTTCCTCCTTATATATTCAGTTAAATATATGTATAAAAATTAAAAAAAGAATTAATATTCTAATTCTTCTAATTTTTTTCTTACAACTTCTTTTAAGGCATCTACTTTTATATACATTTCTTCACAACTATATTCTTTTACAAAATCATTTAAATAATATAAATGATTACCTGCAGAACTTATAATACTAGGTTTATTAAACTTTTCATATAATTCACTATCTTTATTGTTAGCAAGATATATATAATAAATAAGATATATTACATAATCATATTTAATTAAATCTCTATAATAATGATTAATAAAATTTTTATATTTTTGATTGTTTTTAAAGTTTCTTTCTATTATTTCTTCTTTTATTAATCTTTCTTTTCCATCATTTGTTTCAACAATATTATTTCTTTCTCCAACAAGTTCATTTAATAAATTCCATTTAATTAAAAAATCTTCATCATCTTTATCTTCTTTTAATATTTCTCTTCCACTTACAACAAACATTGATATAGCTTCTTTTAAATTGTTAGAAAAAGATGCTCTATATGGATAATCTATAGCAAGTTCAAAAAGTATTTTTAAATTAGCATTAAATAAATCTTTTCTTTTATATTGTTCTTTTAATACATCAAAACAATTATTTACTATATCACTTTTCATCTTTAAATATAAATAACCTAATTCAGTATCTGTTAATTCTTCACTTATATTGAAAGTAATTTGATATTTATTTAATAAATCATATATTGTTTCTTTCATAATTTAATCTCCTTTAATACTTCCTCATAATTAGAAACATAAACAAACTTTATATTCTTTTTTATAACTTCATCTAAAACTTCTACATCTTTTTCATTTTCTTTAGGGAGTATTACTTTTTTAATATTATTATTACTAGCACCAATTATTTTTTCTTTTATTTTTCCTACAGGTAAAATATTACCTCTTAATGTTATTTCTCCTGTTAAAGCTAAATAACTAGATATTTGTTTATTTTTTAAAGCACTTATTAAAGCCGTAGTAATAGCTATTCCTGCACTTGGCCCTTCTTTTTTAACAGCACCTTCTGGAACATGAAGGTGAATATCTATATTATTTAACATATCAAAATCTATTTTTAATTTATCACAATTACTTTTGATATAACTAAGAGCTATTTTAACACTTTCTTTAAAAACATCACCAAGAAGACCTGTTGTTATTATATTTCCATTTCCCTTATATGTATTAATTTCTATTTTTAGTAATTCTCCCCCTATAGTAGTATAACTAAGGGCATTGACTATTCCTATTGTATTAGAATATGTATTATTGTTTAAAGAATATCTTTCTTGCCCTAAATATTGTAAAACTTGTTTTTCATCAATTACATATTTTTTATTCTTATTATTTATAGCAAGTTCTGTCACTATTTTTCTTAAAATTTTATCTATCATTCTTTCTAAAGATCTTATACCTGATTCTTTTGTATAATTTTTTATTATTTTTTCATATGCCTTATCTGTAAATGTTACATCATCAAATGTTAAAGCATTTTCTTCAAGTTGTTTTTTTATTAAATACGATTTACAAATATTTAATTTTTCGTATTCACTATATCCTTCAATTTCAATTATTTCTAATCTATCTTTTAAAGCTAAAGGTATATTTTCTACATCATTAGCAGTAGTTATAAACATTACTTTCGACAAATCAAAACATTCTTCGACATAATTATCAACAAAATATTTATTCTGCTCTTTGTCTAGTACTTCGAGTAAACTACTTGCAGGATCTCCTTTTATATCTTTACAAAGTTTATCTATTTCATCAATTACAAATACCGGATTATTACTTCCACATTTTTTTATTCCTTGAATTATTTTACCAGGAAAAGCCCCGATGTATGTTCTTCTGTTACCCATAATTTCAGATGAATCATTAAGCCCTCCAACAGATATTTTAACATATTTTCTATTCATTGCTTTAGCAATACTTTTGCAAAGAGTTGTTTTTCCAACACCTGGAGGACCAACCAAACATATAACAGAACTATTGGTGTTTTTTGTTCTAGTTCTTAACGCCAAGTACTCAACTATCCTATCTTTAACATCATTTAAGCCATAATGGGTTTCATCAAGTATTTTTTTAGCTAAAATTAAATCTTTATTATCCGTTGTACTTTTATTCCAAGGTAAATTTAATAATAAATCAATATAACTTCTTATAATACTACATTCTGGACTATTAACTGAAGTTGATTCATATTTTTTTAATTCTTCATTTAATTTATTTTTAACACTTAAAGGACATTTAACTTTATCTATTTTTTCTTTTAAATTTATATATTCTTCATCTTTATCATAACTTATACCAAGTTCTTCTTTTACTACTTTTAACTTTTCTTGTAAAAGGAAATTCTTTTGATAATCATCTAAATTTTTCGATAAATGTTCTTCAATCATTGATTCAAACTCAACAATTTTTAATTCTTCATTTATATCTTCAAGAATCATACATACCCTAACAACAGGATTAATTTCATATAAATATTCTAATTTTCTTTCATAACTTTCTTTTAAAATAGGACTAACTAAATCTGTTAAAGTATCTATTCCTAAATTAGGATTTAATAAAGATAAAATACTATTACTAATGCTTGAATCTTTATCTATATAATATTCAACTTGTTTAATTAAACTTCTTGAAAAAGCATTTTCTTCAACTTTCTCTATTTTTTCGTAATTAATTGGACTAACACTTGCTAGAATATTTAAATCTTCTTTATCATAACTATTTATATATAAACGATTTATTCCTTTTATTACGATTCTTGTTTTGTTATTAGGAAGTTCTATATTCATTGTAATATTACCAAGTACTCCAATTTGTGGTAATTTATTTATATTATTATCTTTATCTAATACATCACTATAATTAACAATTAAAATATATTTATCATAATAAGAACACGCGATTTTAATTAATTCTTTATTTTGTTCATTATCAAGTTCAAGTCTAATTTCATCGTGAGGAAAAAGAATATTATTTCTTAATATAAGAACGGGTAATGTAGTTATGTTCAAAATAATCACTTCCTCCTGTTAAATTATTACTTACTATTATACTTATATTTTTTATTTAATCAAGCATATTTTAAAAAAAGAAGAAAAAAATAATTTTAAAAAAAATAACACTTAGTTTTATAACTAAATGTTATTTAAGATAATATATCTTTTATTATATCTTCTTCATCCATTTCATCTAAATTATACCATTTTATATCAGAAAATTGATTTTTAAAAAATGTAAGTTGTCTTTTAGCATATCTTCTTGAATTCAATTTAATTTTATCAATTGCTTCATCTAAAGTTGATTTTTTATCAAAATATAAATATAATTCTTTATATCCAATTGCGGTATTAATAGCCCTTGTATGAATATTTTTTTGATACAAATTATATGATTCTTCTTTTAAACCATCTTTAATCATTTTATCTACACGTAAATTAATATTATTATATAAATTATCTTTTTTTCTTGTTAAACAAATTAATTTAAAATCATATAATTTAACATTTTTATTACTAGTAATTTCTGCATTGTTTTTTATTTTTTGTAAAGCTCTTTCCACTCTTCTTCTGTTGTTAAAATCTATTTCTATGGAGTTATTAATAGATTTGATTTTACTTACTAATTCTTCAAGAGTATATTTAGAATAATCATTAATAATGTTTTCTTCAGTAAATTTATAATCATATAGTAAAGCTTTTAAATATAAACCTGTTCCTCCAACAATTAAAACATTTTTATTTTCTTTTATTAGTTCATTTAAAATTTTTCTAGCATCTTTTTGATAAGTACAAACATTATAATCATCAAAAACACTTTTTGTATTTATTAAATAATGTTTTATACCTTGCATTTCTTCTTCTTTTATTTTAGCTGTTCCTATATTTAATTCTTTATATATTTGCATACTATCACAATTAATTATAGAGGCATTAAGTTTTTTGGCAAGTTTAATGGACAAGTTGGTTTTCCCCACACCTGTTGGTCCTGTTATGACATATATCAAAAATATCACCTTCTTTAAACAGCAAAATTATATCATAATTTTTTGTAAAAAGCAAAATTAATATTTTTATTTATACAAAAAAGATACTTTATTATTATAAAGTATCCTAAATAAACATTAATTTTTATACAAATTTAACATTTTATTATATATATCTGGTTCTACTATTTTAATAGCCGCGATAGAAGTTTCTAAACTTAATTTATAACTTCCTTCAAAAAATAGTTTACTTGCAATATCAAGACCTCTTTCAATGTCTTTATCTAAGGGTTTATATCTATTTCCATATACAATAATCATTTCTGCTAATTTTGCTGTTTTAATCATTTCTGTTGTTGTATTAAAAAGCTTTAATGATAAGTCCCTTGCTGTATCAACTCTTATATTTAAAGTTTTAATTGTAATTGGCGTTTTATCTAACTCTTTTATTATTTCTAAAATTGCATCATTAGCCTCAGATAATTCTACAAAATAATTACTTGTAATAATAGGAAGTGGATAATTTCTTATGCTAGTTTTACATTTAGATAAAAGTGCTGTTATTTCTTTTAATTGTTCCCTTGCTCTTTGTTCATCTTCTTGCATACTTCCAAGAGATTTTAAACAAATATCTAAATCATTTTCAGTAGTAGCAAGTTTATTTGATAAACTTTCAATTTTCTCTTTTAATGAAGAATATGGTTCTTTTTTTGTTTTTAAATCCTTGACTATTATATTATATGATTTATTTATTTCATAAAGATTTTTATTTACATTTTCTAATTCTTGTAAATCATCTTCACTTAAATTATACATATTTTTAATATCATTTAATTGTTCATAAATATCTGTAACTATTTTATTTATTTTACTAATTTTATTTTTAAATGTTTTAGCTTCTTCATCAAATATTTTTTTACTTCTTTTTTCTATTTCAAAATCATTTATTAAATTATCTAAATAATCTAAAAATGTTTTAAGTTCTAACATACTATCTTCTAAATTAAGTATTTTTACCTTATCAAGTATTTCTTTTACTTTTTTTTCAATCTGTTCAATATTATAATCAACATTCAAATAAGACAAAGGATAGTTTTTGCTTAATAAAGTTTTATAAGTTTCTTTAATTTCTTCAATCCTTGAAGGAATAATTTTATTAGTTAATAAAAGTAAATCTGGTACTTCTTCGATTACTGTAGATATATGAGCAATCATTTCATCTAATACTTTTACACTTGACACTATTTCACTATAATTGTTATTTTCCATGATTGTTTCAAATTCTTGAAATCTTTTTTCAATGTTTTCAAATTGAAGTTCAATATATTTATCAATGTCCCCATATGAAGCCTGATTTGTAGTAAAAGTTCTTTCTAAATCACGAAATTTACTTTTAAGTTTTGTAACTATAGCTCTATTTCTTTCTTCACTCATAGTTACTTCTCTTATTTCATCAAGTAAATTATCAGTAGATACACGAAGTTTATATATTTCCATTTCAAGTTCCATTATTTTTTGTTTAGCATTTTTTATATCATTAGCATCGATTAATCCATCTATTTCAAGAAGCATATCTGTTATTACTTGAAAACGATTTTCTTTTATAACACGGTATCTTTCTTTCCATTCTTCATATTTACTTTCTAATTTTTCATTTTTAACAATAACTTCTATTTTAGCAAGTTCAGCTGCAATTGGTGTTGATACGATTAAATTTCTTTGGCGTTCCAATTCTTGAACTTGTTTCTGTAAATTAATAACCCTTTTTTTCTTTAACAGAATAATAAGGAAAATAACAAAAAGTATAAAAACAACTCCTGCAGAGATTAAATAAATACTTTGTTTATCCATAAAACCATCTCCATATCCTACTTATAATGATACTATAAAATTAGTAATTTGTCTATTATTGATATTTAATTTGTTTACAATTTTAGTTTAATAATTTCTTTTATTAATATCTTTTATAGATAAAAGTAGACAAATATTTGTCCATGTCAATTCGGTCACCACTGGCGACCCTTTTTGCTTATCTTTATATTCTATATAAAATTTTCTCATTTTTTTTAAATTCTTCTCACTATAACCCTTACCATATTTTTTTGTTAATTCTTTACTCCAAGTTGCAATTAACTTATTTCCATATTGTGCTCTTTCTTCACCTCCTTGTGCTTCGATAAGTAACTTCCCTATTTCAAAGTTAGTATTAACTAAACTTTCATTTTTATAATAATTATACTTTCTTTGATTAATAATATCTTTTTCTATTAAACTTATTATTTCTTTTTTATAATCTTTTTCCATATAAACCCTCCAGTTAGATAGGTTAGCATATATAAAAATGGTTTGCAAATGACATAAATTTCATTTTTCAAATACAAAAAAAGATAAATTTTTAAAATTCATCTTAAGACTTAATTTTTACTTTTTAAATGTTTATTTATATCAATTTAAAAAAAGCATTTAAAAATCAATAAATTTAAAAAATTAAAAAGGAGGACCTTTTATAGTCCTCCTCCTGATCCAAATGATTCAAGTTCTTCAGGTGTTAATACAACATTTATTTGCATTCTTCTTGATCCACATACAAATAATGCATTACCTTGTGAATATCTTTTAATACTTTCTTTTTCATTATCATTTAAATCTATCAATAAAGATAAATCTTCAACTGCTTGTTTTCTAAGTCCCATTACTAAATAGTAACTAGCGTTATCAAATATTGCTTTTCCTTGTGTAATTACTGCTTGTGGTGTAAAGTCACTTGGTTGTTGGGTAATAATTATATTACCTGTATTATATTTTCTTGCTCTTCTTTGAATTTGAGCGAGGAAATCTGCCCCAAGAACATTTCCACCGGATAATAATACATGGGCTTCATCTACCATCATTACAGTATTAATACTTGAATCTAGACATAAACTCCAAGCATATTTTAATACATTAAAGAATAAAGCGTTTCTTATATTTGTATCACTATTCATTAATTCTTTTATATTAAATACAATAAAATTACTTCTTGGTGATATAGTTGTTTTACCATTAAAATAGAATCTTAATTCGTTTGTTAATGGTCTTATTTTAAGTTCTAGTCTTTCCATTATATCTCTTTCATGTGTCATATCACTCATTGAAATTAATTTTCCTTTAATTGTAGCATATACATCATCAAAAGTTGGATATTGCTCATGAGTATACATAGAAAAATCAGTATTAAAATCTATTCCAAAACGACGATATGTTTCTTGAACTAATTCTACAAACAAATTTAAAACATCTTCTTCAATTGAAGGATCATAATATTTCATAAATCCTTTTAAAAATTGAAGAGTTTTTGTTAAAACTGTGTATCCTAAACCTTGTTTTATTTCATCTTCATCAGCATCGATTATAACTTCAAGTGGGTTAATAAGGCCAAATTGACCTCCTTTTCCTAAGTCAATTACATCTCCCCCAAATGCTTCAGCCATATCTTTAAGTTCGTTTTCAGGATCTATTGCTACAATTTTATAACCATTTCTAATAGCACTTCTAAGCATTAATTTTGCTGCAGTTGATTTACCACTTCCAGATGTACCTAGAATTACCATATTTGCGTTATTTCTATTATGTTCTTTTCTTGTTTGATACAAGAATTGATTAAATAAAACTACTCCTCCAGAAAAATCTGTTCCAAGAAGTGTTGATGGCCCTGGATCTTTTATACTATCAAATATAAATGGATACATGGCTGCCATCGTAGGACTTGGTATAATAGTTCCAATTCTTTCTTCAATATCTTGTTTTGGAAAGAATGGTAAAATTGATTTCAATACTTTTTCTTGTTCAAAACGAAGAGGTATTGCGCGAAGTCCCATCGCATCTAAGTAATTTTTAATAGTCATTTTACGAGTTTCCAACTCTTCTAATGTATCGGCACATACTACAATATGCATTTGAAAATCAAATATCTTTGATTGTGCGCTTGCAAGTTGTTGAATAAACACTTCTAATGTGTCATAATCTTGTCTTATTCTTTCTTGGTTTGTTCTATCTTTTTCTTCTTGATATCTAACCCTTAAATTTGCTAATTCTTTATTAAGCATTTTAGATAACATTGAAAAAGGTACAGGAATATGTTTTATAACAAGCTTTACTCCTGGCATATTAGTTATATTAGATAAATATCCTACCCCAATACTTCTTGGATATGATACAGCGGTTAAAATACACATATATTTATCGCTTACTACAATATGTCCTGAATTACTAAAATCTAATCCCTTTGGGGCTACTTTACTCTTAAATGTACTCATAAAGGCATCACCGTTCCACTTTCAAAATCTCTTCCCCCATTTAAGAAATTGTCTATTATCATTTTTAAATCATCATTTGATGTTTGACTAGCAACCAAACCACAACTAGCCATTCCATTTATCAAATTACGTACTTTCTTTTGTAAATTATCCATATTCTTTTCTTTAAATAATAGATAATACTCAGTATCAACAACATTATTATTTTTAAAATAATCACCCTTATCCATATCTTGAGAAATAAGTTTTCTTATCCTTTGATCTTGTGTCTTATTATACAAAAGTTGTAGTTCTGTTTCATATACTGTTATATCAACTGGCCTATCTGCTACCATTAACCAAAATTCATAGTCTATTGTATTGTAGAAATTCATAAGACCAATTAATGTATTATCCATACTGCTACCATCTAAGATAAAAATGTTTTTAGGCTGTATTTTTATTCCTGTTACCATTTCTCCTAAATTATTATAGATAATTCCATTACTAATTTTTTTTACATTAATCCAATTTTCTGTCCATTTTGAATCAACTTTAACAGACTTAGCCATCTTTTTAACATTTTGACTTGAATTATTATTCAAATTTTGATTTTGCAATTGATTAACCTGACCTACTCCATTATTCATCTGATTGTTCATAAGTATAACACCAACCTCTCCATATATATTTTCTTCTGTTTACAAAGTAATAGTTGTAAACTTCACCAATTAAAGTTCTTACATTATGATAATTGGGTATTGGGAAAACTAAGAATCCTGCAGTTACAATGGGTATTAATGTAACAATAACAGCCCATAGTTTTGTTACGGGAAATATCATTAATAAAATTAATGATAATGCCGTACCTACCCCAAATATTATTAAATCAACTGGTTTAAAAAATCCAAATATCAGTGCACTCCTTTTACTATTAGCAGGCACTAAAAATGTTTGATTCATCACTATATATCACACCCTTTTTATTGTTTACTATCATGACTGGCTTGAGCTGCTTTAAATGCTGGATCACTTGTAATCTTAGAAATTTCAATTGTGAGACCGTTATTTGCAGTTTTAGCATCTTTATCTATCGCGTCAAGTGCAGCAAAATCTGTAATTGGTGTTGCCCCAGAAGAAAGGCCTTGAAGAAGTGAACTATTACTTCTTTCTATCTCTGCTACTTCCAATTCAGTTTGAATTCCAGACCATTTTCCTTTTTCCTCACTAACAGAATAAGTCTGTCCACCAACCGTTACACTTCCTGTTCTCACTACTCCGGAAGCAATTTGCCTTTGAGCCGATATCCAAGAAGTTCTTGCTTGCTTTAATTGTTCTTCAGTATATTTTTGACTACCATCAGCATTTCTTTGATTACGCAAATTCTTCATAAAATCACTACTATCTGCTAAATCTTCAATATTTTTTTTGTGTTGATTAAAATCTTGATATGCTTTTTGTTCATTTTGTAATCTCTTTAAGTCTCCCTGAGCGCGACTTTCAGCATCAAGACCAACTTTTGACAACATTCTTTGCGACCAATTAGAGCCATTAAGATTCATATCTCTTACCTTTTTATTTCTTGCAATTTGTTTTCCAGCACCCTCAAATATTTTTCCTTGGGATCCACTTGAAGCACCTCTAAATGCTCCACCTAACATACCTCCCATAAAAGTACTTAATGAGCCACCAGCTCCAGCTCCTGTAAACGCTCCTGCAACAGCTCCTGCTGCTGCTCCAGCGCCAATTCCAAGACCTGTTTTAACCATTTTAAATGCATCACCAAATGAACCTTCCATATTATCTAATCCTAATAATTTTCCTATAAATTTAGGAGCTTCTTTTGTAAATAATAAACATCCTGCAATTATAACTATTTTTAATATAAATCCTCCTGTAACAGAATCTAATAGTTTCATCATTAAATCCGGAATAATTAATATAACAAACAATTGTATAAATAAACTAAAATATACTCCTATATATTGTTTTACCCAAGTACCTAGCAGCTTATCATTTGGATTCATGTAAGAAACAACAGGTATTGGTGCTATAGCTTGTAAGAACACTAATTTTAAATTACGAACAACAACCTCTATCATAATAGCTAATAAAACAGCAATTATTGCCAATCCACAAATGAATGCTAGCAACCAATCCATTGAATAAGTTATACCTGAAGAACTTTTTTGTTCATCTTCTATTTGATCAGCCCACCAATCACTTGATTTTTCACCAGAATATTGTTTTAAAATTGTATCATCAACCTCATCGCTTGGTGACATAAATGTTGATAATGTAATTGTAGCAAATTCAAAACCACTTTCCTCAATACTACTATTATCGTACTTACCCTGATCTTTTCTTATCTGTTGTTCTTTTTTATTTTCTATTCCTTCAATACTTTTTTCTACTTCATCAGATTTTGAAGAATCGCAATAATATTCCACATGAAATCCAGATATACTATCTAAACTATTATCACTATAATCACGTGAAAGTGGAAAATTAAAATAACATGTTGCATTTGTTAAATGAAAATTTGGTTTTACTCCAGAAACTGACTGACCGACTTGATTTTTATACTTTACAGACACTTTAGTATTTAATCCTTTTAAAGATGTTTCATCTATTGAACCTGATATTCCGGTTAACTCTCTTCCACTTGAATTGTAAGTAATAGGAACACTATTAACTAATTTTTCTGCCTCAGCTCTAGTATATTTTTTTGTAAAGCATCCTTCTCTTATGTTATTAATTATATGCTCTTTTAATGCTGCTTTAATAGTTGCAGTATTATTACAAATATTTTCATTATCCTTATATTTTTTGCTAACAACACTAACTTCCTGAGTATTAATTAATTGTAAATCGTTTAGTTTAGACATTTCAGCATTACCTGTAGATATAATTTTATATAAAATACCATCTCGCTCAAGCAAAATAGTTTGTAAATCATTTGTCCACTTAAATACAAAATTTAAAGAAAGAAGTAAAACAATTGATATTAAAATATGCGTAACAAGCTGTCCTCCACCAACTTTCTTATCATCAAGTTTACTTGGGTCAACTAAATAATTCAATAAAGATACACCTATTCTAAAAAGCATAAAAACGCCAACTAAGACGTAAACATTAGCTGATATATTATTTAATTTCTCTGCAAGGGGACTATCATTAAATGTATCAACAAGATTCAGCATATCAGTATATATTGCAGCAATAGATCTATATAATCCTGCAGCCCATTTTGTTAAAATTCTTCCTGCTCCTAAAAATGATAAAGTTTGCATATATTTCACTTCCTAACTATTTAATGCCACAGGTATCTAAACCCTTACCCATTAAATCTAATATTAAATTTACTATTGTAGGAACAAACATAATTATTATTCCTACTATTATTCTTTTTACTGCATTAGATTGTGCTTCTTTTATTTGTTTTTCTTCCCCTGCCATTACAGCTTGTACCATATCTTTAGTAATAAGTACAACAAGAAGTACCGGAGTAACTACTCTTAATGCAGTCCACACAGACTGTAAAACTTTTTGTTGATTAGGGCTTAATATACTACATCCATCTAAAACTTGTACTCCTGAAAATGCATTAACACATTCATTTATACTAAAAAATATAAATAAACCACAAACTAACATAATACATATATTAATAAATAAACTTTTTTTCATATATAAGTTCACCTCATATCTCTTTACTAATAAAATTATAACAAAAAAGTAAACAAATAACAATTGTTTTTTGCTTACTTTTTAATAATTATTTATATTTCTTTTTAATTAATATTTCTTTTTATTTATTAAATAGAATCATTTTTTACTAATTTATATTTATATATATGATATAAGAAATAACCAACTACGATTAATAAACAAGCAACGCCTAATATTATTAATATAGTTTTATTATTTACTTCTTTGTTATTAAAATCTACTTCCATATTAATATTTGATAAATTATTTTTATTTATATTCCATATATAAGTATTTTTTTCTACTTTAGTAGCATTATTATTTACTACTTTATAATTAGTAGTTACATTTATATTAACATTATTTAAAATATTATATTTATCATAGCAATTAAAACCACTTGCGTTTATTTTTAACACATTATTTTCATAAATTATACTTTGATTATCATAACATCTTGCAATTAAAGTATCCCAAGTATAATTAGCTAATTCATATGATTTTGACGCTTTTAATGGATTACTATTTATATTATTATTAATAGTAAAATAACTTAAAACTTCACTATCAAATTCTTTATCTAGTAAGTTTTGTTCAATTGTTTTATAAACTGTTCCATTGGATATTTCACTACTATCCATATTAATAATATATTTTTGATTAATATTATCTTTATCTATATTAACATTAATTGTAGCATTACACCCTGTCGTTAACATTACTAATCCAATTAAAACTAAAATTTTCTTTTTCATTAACACTCTCCTAAAATATGAATATATCCTAAAAATCCTCGATAATTTGAAAGGTATGATTTTGTATAGGTATGATACCAACACATCTCATTTCCATAATGGTTACATTCAAATACATTAACATTATCACCTGCAACACTTATAACAGCCATTACATGCCCACATGCTGATGTTCCACATGTTGCGCTACTATAACTCGAAACCCAAACAGAACCAGGTGTTGGCGTTTGATCAGCTTTAAATCCATCTTTTCCTAAGCTATTATTTCTAATCCAGTAATCAACAGCATTACCACGAATTCTATCAAATTTCATCCAAGCAGCTTTATCTAATTTTGGTAAAAAACTATTAAAATATCTGTAAACACCTGCAGCACATTGTGCTGTTGCTGGACCTTTTGCTGATATATTAGAACTTCCACATACTAAGCTTGTATATTCTCCTTCAGGAGTTCCAAAATAACTATTATTGTAGGCTAATTGTTTTGCTGCTTTTCTTCCTATATATTTTGTTTTAGAAACACATTTATTATCCAATAACTTTTTAATATCTTCATTTGATGCCGTTCCTCTTGTTGTTTTTATTGCATCTTCGTCTTCACAAATTTCCCCTGCAGCTTCATATCCAAACATTAAATTAGGATCAATATACTTTCCATCTTCAGTTATTTCAAAATGCATAACATCTTTCCCTGCTAATGATAAGGTTGTTTCTTTTACAACAAGATAATTTTCTTTAGTATCTTTAAACAGAGTACCATAATTATAATATTTTGTAATATATTCCTTATTATTATATCTGTTTTCTTCATTTAAATTATGATTTATTTCAATATAATCATTATTTACAGTAGTGATTGTTCCAGGTTGACTTGAACGTATTTTCGTTCCTTCAGTTATTTTTACGTCTATTCCATTATTGAAAATTGCTTCATATATTGGAGCTTTTTCTTCAACTTCTGTTTCGTGTGGTATACTAACTGTCCCATTTGGTGTATCATAATTAGAATAAACTGTTTTTTTCACTTTAGTTACTTCATATTCTCCTGTTTCTTTTAAATACCATCCAAATGTTCTTACTACTTGTGCATTTTCTTCTGGTGTTATTTCTCCTGTACTATATACAAAATCTTCTGTTATATTGTGTAAAGTTGTATGAATCGCAGTTCCTCCTACTAAAGCAATTATTAAAATAAGTATTAAAGAACATCCTAATAAAATTAAACCACCATATAATTTGACTTTTTTAAGTAATAATTTCGCTGGATTTAATTTTTCTTCTAATTTTTTATTTAATTTTTTTAAAGGATTTTTTTCATCTATTTTTTTCTTTAATTTATTTAATGGATTTTTTTCATCTATTTTTTCTTTTAAACTTTGTTTTTTATCTTTTTTACTATCGTCTTTTTTGCTTTTTTCTTTTTTATCATCATCCTTTTTAGTGCCTTCTTCATCTTTATTTTTATCTAAAGGATTATTCGAATTATCACTTCCAGGTAACTGGTTAGGTACACCTGTTGAATTAGGATTTTGATTTTTAGGTTCAGGTATTTCTGGTTCTTTTTTAGTATCATCTAAATCTTTATTAGAACTTTGCAAACCATGATTTTTAATATCTTTAAAATCTTTTATTCCTGATTTAATCCCACCATACATACCTTGTCCGAATTGCGTTGCAGCATTGCCTGCTTTATTTAATCCCTGATTTACCTCTTCCTCATTTAAATAAGATTCTTGGTCTTCCATTATATCACCACCCAACAAGTAATTACTATAATTATTCTAACAAAAAAATAAACAAATAACAATCTATTTGTTTATTTTATTTTATATAATTATTGATTTTGTGCTTTATTTACCGCATCTTTACAAACTTGTCCGCTTGGGGAAGTAGCACATGCCCAACAAGCCGCATCATCTTCAACTACACTTCTTCCGATTAAATTAAATACAACTTGTACTATTGTAACAACAAAGAATATAACAACACCATATATTAATCTTTTAATTAACATCTTTTGTGCTTCTTTTATTTCTTTTTCTTCTCCTGCCATTACTGCTTTACCTAAATCTAACATAGCTAAGATAACTATAATAATTGGTATAACGATTTTAATAATATTAATAATTTTACCTACTAATTGCCATATTTCTGCTGAACTTTCACAAAAACTTAATAATGTAAACATATAATAACCTCTCTTTCTATATATAAATATTACTAAATATTTAATTATTTGTCAATTTATTTAATATTTTTTTTGTAAAATTATTAAAATTTTTTATTATATATAGTTATCAATGTAAAACATATGAAAAAACATTAATTAATAGATTGACTTCTAGAGGATATACAACTGATTAATTAATTATTATATATTTAAAACAGTGCTACTAAATAGTGGCCTTTTTTCTTTTTTAGTAGTGTCTTCTTTTTGTTCGTGAATTTATATCTTCTTCAACACATTTCAATTGTTTGTCAACATCAAACACATGATTTTTTCTTCCTTTTTCATTTCTTATTAAACTTAATGATTTTATTGATGTATATGTATAATAATACATAAGAAGAAGTTCTCTTAAAACTATAGATCTTATTGATTTTAAACAAGCTAAAGTTGAAATTTCTTTATCATCTTTCATTGCATTAGCAATATGCTCTTGATTTTTGTATATATTATTTGTATATTCTAAAGCTTTTTTTATAATTAATAGTTCTTCAATTGAAACACTGTCAAAATCTGTATTTTCCAAAAAAGTCTGTGATGAAAGAAATGCGTATATAATTCTTTTATCAAATTTACCAAACTTTTCATTATCCATCATTTCTTTTATGCTTTTAAAGGTTTTACTTTATATACCTACTTGTTACATTCGTTTGAAAATTTATGACTTTTCCAACATCAACTGCAACTGCACAACATTTACAAAACTTAAAACCTTGTCTATAAGTTGATTCAATTACATCTCAACACTTTTTACATTTTATCTTATTGCTTATTATTACTTCTTTTTCTTTTCCATAAGTCATCTTCTCATAATGTATTATACCTTGATGTATCATACCGTTTGCGGTATAATCCTATTACTATCCTACGGATAAATTAACCTTGTCCATATTATTGCTTAAAATTTCACTGAGAATTTTTACCACTTTTGCCACTTTTTCTCAATGAACTATTTTTTAAATCAATTTTTTTGCACATAAATTGTAACTAAAATTATTTTATCAATACTGATGCCTCGCAAACCATTATAAAATGGACATAAAAAATGAGAGCACGGTTAAATGCTCTTTTCGGGGGGCGACCTGGTTCTAATTTGACTAGTTTTATAAAATATTAAAACCCTTATTTTATAAGGGTTTATGTACTTTTAAGTTTATTAAAAATTACTTAAATTTAATAAAATGTATAGGTTTGTGTACCTAAAAGTGTACCTAGAAATTTAACTTTTCTTTATCTTTTTAACAAATGCTGGTTCTCTTGATAACTTTTCTTCATCATCTACTACAACCGAATTTATTTGATTACAATCATGAGTTTTAGAATCATATATATTTGTTACTGAAATAGTTAGATGAACTTTTTGTTTATACCAATTTTTTAACAAATCTTGATAATATACTGTTATTTCTATTTTATATGTTCCTTTTGCTACATTTGTAATTATAAATTCTTTCTTTTTTAACTGATTCTTTTCTAGATTGCTTTGATTACATAATTCAATGTTTTCTTTTTTGTTAAATAATTCAGACTCAACTTCTAAATATACTTTTCTAACTGTATTTAAACCAATATTTTCTATTTCCATAGTAAAGCCTATCGAATCACTATTACTATCATCTTGGTTAGAAAATATCCATTTTTGATTTTCACCAAACAATTCTCCTTCTAGTCTTTCATGAGTAAAATTATATCGTAATAATGGAAGATTCTGTATTCTTTGAGTTTCGTTATTTAATTTAATATTGTCTTTATAAGTTTCATCCATTTGCTTAAAAGTAATAAAGATTAAAAATACTGCACTAAGTAACGTTGAAATTATTGTCGCAGAATAATTAGTAAGTATGCTAACCCAATCAGATGATATAATATTTTCTGTATAACCAAATTTACTTGGAATATTATATCTATCTAAATAATAAACAATTAAAGGAAAAATAATCGCAAATGATAGTATAGTATAAAGAACTTTTTCAAATTCACTCTTAGAATCTTTATAACCTTTAACAAAAAGTTTTATGGAAAATATAAGTACAAGAATAGTTAATATAATTTGTGTAAATTTTTCAACCATTATATCCCTCCTGATGAGTAATATTTTACCACAAACAAAGCAAAATTTTATAAATTCTGCTCTTATTTATCTAATTCCACATTAATAGCTTTATTAATAATTTCCATTGAACTACTTAATTCCCTATATGCTCTTTCTACTTCTGTAATATCCCAAAATTTAAGTTTACCATTAAAACTTCCTTCAATATTATTACAATGTTGTTTAATTTTATTTATTTGTTGTTCATCAGAAACCGCTACTACTGCTTGTACTGAAATATCTTGAGATGCATTCATTAAACTTACAATTAACGAATCAATAGAACCATTATCTTGTACCTCAAATACATATTTTATCTTACCTAAATTACCAACATTAAATTCCCATATAGCATCTGCTATTTTACCTGAATTTTTAATATTACCTTTAACATCAGTATTATATCCAAGTAAGCTACCTATATTTTTAATATAATCAATTATTTCATTATGATAAGACTTATTGTTTACTACAGTTTCTTTAGGTTGATTGTTTTCTTCATTAATTGGTTCTAATTCTCTTAAACTATCCCAAAAGAAATAATCTACAAATAATAAATTTTCATTTTTATTATATTTTTCTAAAATAACTTTTTGTATTTCTTTGCTATATTGTGTTAGTTCCATATATTTTTTACCAGTTAATTGATAATTGTGTCTTGGAACATCTTTAATACCTAAATATTTATAAGCATTGGATGCCGTTGTGTTCCAAATCATATAGTCATTTGGATTTATATAACATAATAATTCACTCATCATAGCAGGTCCAAATCCTTTTATTTTATCCTTAAAAGTGTCCCACCTAATTTCAATTGAATCATTATCATACAAAAGATAAGCAATTGATTTCTTCAAATTTTCAAATCCATTATCATTTATATATTTATCAATTATATAATGTTTATTTCCCCAAATAATCATTGCCCATAATTTACTAATATATTCATAGAATTCTTCTTCATTCATTGAAACTATTTTATCTGCTGTATAACTTTTATAGTATTCTTCTCTTTCTAATCTTTCATTTAAATCATTAATTTCAGTTTCATTTTTTATTTTAGATAAATAATTATCTAAATGTTTATATAATAATTCTTTATTCATTAGTTCTCTCCTATTTTTAGTTTAAATATTTCTCAACAACTTCTTTTTTTCTGCCCTCATATGTATTAAGCTTGATTTCTAATTCTTTAATTTTTGATTCTAGATTTAACATTGTTTCGGCAATTTGATTTTGGATTTTAATATCAGGCAATTTTACAACCAACGAAGATATTCTATCTGTAGATGCTCTATTGCTTCTTGAAAATCTTTGTTTTGCTCCTTCAGCCTCTAACGCTTTCGCAAAATAAATTGGATTAATATTATCATCTAATACTTGAATATAACCACAATGATCTGTTGGATAGAACTTTATTCCTTTTTCTAAATAATTAACCATCCAATCTCCATCTATTCCCCATAAAATATATGGTTTTGAATAATCTGTTATTATTTCGTCGTTAACCATACCAAAGTTTTCTTTAACATTTGCACTTATTACCGGTATAATTCCATCCTCTTTTAATTCACTTTTTAAAACTCTATTCCCAATTGATAATTTAAATTTATCTGAATTATCAAGTCTAATACTTAAATTATTTGATGATTGTCTACTTTCTATAAATGCTTGTTCTATTGTATTTTTATATTCATTAATTTTTGCTATTATTTTTGAACATTCATTATCTACTTTCTCACATTGTTCAATAATTTGTTGTTGTACTTCTATTGGAGGAACAGGAATTTTTACATTATTTCTTAAATATGTGCTATTTAAACTTTTTCCAAATGCTTTATTTCCTATTGTAGATGTATTTAATATATTGATATTAAATACATAAAATAAATATTTATCCAAAATCTGTTTTTTATTTTTAGGAATTAGCCCCGCTATTGCCTCATTTGTATATAAGTCTTGTCCGGCTATAGCTGTCTTACCAATTGATAATTTAAAACTCAACAGAGTGGTACCTTTTGGAATTAATTTTACATTCGAATTTTTTATTGCATCATCAGTTATTTTCTCATTTGTATCGTTTATAATCTGTCCATTCATTTCTTTTATTGAAACCCATAGATTATTCCCTTGAAAATATTCAGATACAGCTCTAGCAGGTGTACCACCAATAGTAATATCACAAATACTTCCTAATAAGTCAGAATCATATTTAGACTTTATTTCAATGTTAGTTTCCTTATATAAACTTATAGCTTTATCAAAATTTGTTTTTTTGAAGTTTAATAAATCTATCAAACAGTACATGCTTATATTATTATATTCACTTTCAAATTCTTCGTCTAAAAAATTACATTTGATAGCTTTATTTATTTTGGAATCATCTAATAAATCACTCGGATTAAATAGTGGTGTTACAATATTTTTTATTCCCCTATTCTTAGACAAAGTACTTTCATTATTATTATTATTTGCACCGATGTATTTAATTCCTTCAGAACCTTTTCTATTAGACCATTCATAACCTAAATATTTTTTTACTTCATCTTTACTAGAAGGAGCATTTACAACTAGAACATTATTTTTTTGATTTGATGCTAACATATAATGATATAATTTATCTTTTTCGATTTCCAATATTTTATTTATTTCTTTTACTTTTGAATCATCTAAATATGATTTAATAATTTCATTTTCTTTAAGTTTATCAGTAATATTTTTATTTATTAATAATTCTATATAATCATCATATTCATAATTTTGTAGTTTTAAATATTCTAATAATATATCTTTATCTTCAAAAACCTTATCATTTTCAAAATTACCACTAAACCATGCATTAACTCTATTTTTATAATGAGTTGCTAATGATGGATTTTCTTCTTTTTTCTTTAAAAATAATGTAACTGTATTAGTTCCAGTAGCACCAAATGTACCACTCGGTAATTCTACAATACTTACTATATCAAAATAGTGTAATATTATTTCCCTAGCCTTTGTATATAAACTTCCGCTATTAGTCAATATTGAAGCAGGTAAAATAATTCCGGCTACTCCTCCAGGTTTTAACAACTGTTTTGCCCTTTCAATAAAGAATGTTTCAATTGAATTATTTGAAGAAAAAGCATTTTTACTAACATATTTTATCAAATCATAATTGTGTCTTTCCTCATCAGTTAAAGTTTCCAAAAAACCCTTAACTGAATATGGTGGATTTGCTATCAAAATATCATATTGGCCATCTTGAATATTTTTTTTATCTGACAAAGCATCACCATATGTAATATTAATATCATCTTGGCCATACATAAATGCTGATACTTTTGAAACTTTGGATAATCTATACTCTTTTTCTATTCCGTCAATTGCAGCATAGTATTCATGTAATTTATCTTTGTTTACATATTTTTTTATTTGGCTTGCATATTCGTTTAAAAAGTGTCCAGCTCCACAAGCGTAATCTATTACTTTTGGAGGTTCATCTAAATTTTCAATTATTTCCTTTAAAGGAAGTGCAGATACTATAAATCTTGTAATAGGAAGTGGTGTAAAAAATTGTCCCTCACTCTGTTTAATTCCATCATCCAAAAAACCTTCAAATAGATCTCCTAAAAATTGGTTTTGCTCGTCTGTTTTTAATTTAATTTCTTGAAACATCCTTACAATTTTCAAGAGAATTTCAGAATTTTCCTTAAATAATTCTTCATTATGTACATCAATAAATGAAAAATCATTATTTGTATAAAATTTTAATTCTCTAAAATAAGATAAAACTGTATCCTTAGTTGCATCCAAATCATTTTTAAATAATCTAAAAGCATTATTAATTTGGCTATCATCAATATAAGTTACTTCTTCATTTAAGAATTTTTGCATTCCATCTTTATATAACTTTTGAAGTCTATCTTGTAATTGGTAATAATCATCATATGCAATACCTTTCCAATTAAATTTTAAGCCATTAGGATGTTGAATTTCATCAACAATTTTTGCTAAAAATATATTTACTAACTTATCAAATGCATTTTCGTGTCCAGAAACATTATGTTGTCTTAAAATAGTAGCAAACTCATTATATTTCTTTTGTGTATCTTCAAAATTTATCGTTTTTAAATCATTATACGAATACAATTTATTAATTTTATATGGTTGTATTCCTTCTTCAAAAATACCTGTTTCTTCCGCTTCACAATTATATATATCCTTCCAAACTTTATATAATTCTTTTACATCGCTTGCATCTTTAAAGCGTTTTCTATTTGATAACTTCAATGTCTTTAAATATTCTTCATTGTCTTTTATTGTAATTATTTTATTTTTATAAACAATTTTACCATCATCTATATTAGAAGTATATAAACATAAATAATTTGTTCTTTTAACTTGTTGTGCATAACTAAATAATTGAGCACCATTTGATAGTGTATCATTCCAAGCAGAATCATATTCTATACCATATGTCTTACATTCAATAATTAAATATTCATGACCGTAATTATCTTTTACAAGAATATCAGCTTTTCCACCAGAAGCCCCTCTACCTAATTGCCATCTTGGTTCCAATTCTAAATTTCGAGCCATATACCCTTTACTTAATAATCTGTCAACACATTCAAAAACAACAAAATTTTCAGGGTGTTCAAAATTTGAAGTCGTTTTATCATTTACTTTCAACTCTTGTGGATAATATATTTTCTCATTTTTCAAGTCTACCATTATAGAAGATGCATCTTCAAAATTTTTCACATACATATTCTCATCATAAGTAGAATAATGTAATAAATTTAATAATTGCTTTAGATTTTCTTTTCTTATCATTATAAACCTCCCGTTTGTTTCTAACTTTAACCATATCTGACACTATGACATTAAATTAGGATATATCATATACCTATTTCTAGTGTCATTCTGTCATTTATTAATCAACTATATCACTTACTGATACATTGTAATATTCTGCTAATTTCTTAACTGCTTCATTACTTAGTTTTCTACTACCTTTTTCATATTTGTTATAAGTAGATAAATCTACTTCTAAGTATTTTGCTAATTCCTTTTGAGATTTATTATTTTCTAATCTCAAATTCTTGATTCTAAGCCTAATTCTAGCTTTAGTCTTTTCTTCTTCTTTGTCAAAATATTTATACATTTCTTTAAAAGTAACCTTAACATACTTCGGCGTATTGTCTGCTACTTTTAAAGCAAAATTAGATAATTCTAATGATTCTTTATCAGATAACTCAGGCATATTTTCAAAAAAGTAATTAGTTGATACTTTATAAAATTTAGCTAAATCTTTTAATACACTAATAGGTACCATTCTATCACCTAATTCATAGTGCTTATATGTAGATGTATTTACACCTACTACTGAACAAATTTCTCTTTGAGTTAAGTTAAATTGCTTTCTTAACTTACTCATATTTGTTCCTATAGTAACATCCATTGGTTTTCTCTTTTCCATAGAATTACCTCCTATTTTTCTTCACAAATCCATTATAACACAAAATTTCCATTTTGGAACATTTGATACAAAATTTGTCAAAAAAATATCAAATTAAAATTTTTACAAATCGCAACTTGACTTTTTGGAACTTATTTGCTATGATGATTATAGCGATTTTCATATTGGAACTTTTAATTTGATATAAGATGTGCCAATTTGGAACTTACAATTTGTTCTTTGACAACTAAATAGAGTCAGATATTGTAAGCGCCCTATTCTGCTGGCTCGTTAAATAAATACAAGTGGTGCCTAGTGATTACCCTATTGGTACGGGAGTTATGGAATAACTAAAATTTCAGGTTTATGGGATACTCTCCCCTCTTGACCTACAAGTAAAGAGAAATATAGAAAGAAGGTTGATATAATGAAAAACAAAGAAAATTACATTAAATATTTCACTGATAATGTTGATGAATTTGAATTAATGGCTTATATATGTCAAGCTATGTTTGATTTAAATAAATTAGCAAATATGAGTGAAGAAGAAATTTATAAAAAATATAAATTCACTAATAATTGTGATAGTGAAAAAACTAATAGAAAGGCATTATATAAAATGCTAGTTGATATTAAAAAATTAGTTCCTAACATTCCATATAATAATTACTATTTAAATTATTTTGAATAAGGAGGCTGATATATGTCTGCAAACGAAACTTTAGAATTACTATCAAAACAATGGTGTTCTCTACAAGATTTAATGAAATTAACTAATCTTGGAAGAAATTCAGTACTAAAAATTAGAAAAGAAATTATTACAGATTTAGAAGATAAAGGTTATAAATTGCCTTGTGGATTAATACCTATGTGTGAAGTTGTTAATAAGTTAAACATTAATATTAATTATCTGCAAAATATAGTAAGGATGGAATTAAAATGATACCTATAGAACAATTAAATATAGACATAAAAAAAGACAACATTATTGAAGGAATAATGAAGTCTAATGGATTATATTGTTTAGTAGCAGAGCCTAAAGTTGGCAAATCGTTTTTAGCACTACAGATTGCCAATTCTCTAACTAACAATAAAGAGTTCTTAGGATTTAAAGTAAATCCCACTCCTGTTTTATATATTAGCACAGAACTCTCAAGTTTACAACTTAAGGAAAGATTAAATATAACGAGTTATGAGTTTTCTCCTAACTCGTTCTTCTTCCTTGAGAAAGATGCTAATCATAAATTATGTTTAACTGACGACTTGCAATTAGAACTAAAAGAATTCTCAGAAACCTATAATGGTAAATTTGTAATAGTTGATATTATGTGTGGTATTAATTATGGTTATGAATTAGATATAAATAACTATAGTGATGTTATGAAGAAGATGTTTGATAAATATAGAGAACTATCTAAAAAATATAATTTAACATTTCTACTAGTACACCATTTAAATAAAGAAGGTAAAACTTTAGGTAGTACAGGTATAGATGGAAATATGAATGGTATATTAACTCTAATTAATAACAAAGATAATACCTACACATTAAAAATAATAAATAGAGATTTTGAAGAACAAAATCTTAACTTGATAAAAAATGATAAATTAATATTTGAAATAATGAATGAAGATAATACAGAATTAGATTTTAATTTATCTTGCTTCATGAGATATGTTATTAAGAAAAAAGAAGTTATATTTACTCCAGCAGAATTAGTAGCTGAATTAAACTTATTAATTACCCCTTCACGCTTTGGTAGATTATTAAATAGTAATATTAAAAGATTAGAACAAGAAGGAATATATATTGAGTTGAATAGGACTGCTACATCTAGAAATTATAAAGCTAAGTTTATAGAACCCCTTAGTATAGAAGAATAAGGTTTTAGAATTTATCCTAACTCACATTTTGGGCTGTGCCCTAGTGGGATAAGTCATAAAATATGACTTTTTTAAAAAAATATGTCAAAAAATGTAATAATTATATTTTTATAGGCATATAATTATATTGAAAGCAAAAACAAGGAGGAAACAATAATGCATTCAATCGTAGTAAAAAACAAAACAATAAATGAAGATTTTCAAGAAATATTAAACTATTCACATTTTTGGAACTGGCTTCCTGATTGGAACATCGTTAAAGACATTTATAATGAGTTCCCTGATTCTTATTCTGTTTTAACACCATTTGCATATACATATTTAGAGGAATTAATTAGAACAACAACTTCTGATTATGGTATAAGGCTCTCAGAAAACACAAATAAACCAATCGGAATGAAACTAATTAATTTAGCAATAAGAGAAAACAACGACGTTGAATACTTAAAATTATTAGAAGAATATAAATATCTTTATAAAAACTTAGATGAACTAGTTGAAAAAACAGAAAAAATGAAAGAAATTAGTAATAAAAGAGTTCAAGAATTATCTGCAAGAGATAAAAAATATAAAGATGCAAAAAACAAAATAGTAAATTTAGAGGAAGTAGAAAATTGTTGTAATTTAATAATAGAAAAAAACAATAATTATCTTGAAGAATTATCAAAAAAAGTAGATAAAATAAGCGAGAGAAAGTATGTTGAAAGTAAGTTAAAAGGAATGAATGGTTTTTTAACATCAAGTTTAAGATATATTTGGCTGCTTTCACTTACACCACTGCGTGGAATATTACCAGGTATTGGTGCTAGAACAGTAGCAACTAGAAAACTATTACATAACATGTTAAAAAATATGCATTATGAAAAACAAGAAAAAATAATCTATTCATTAGGTAACTATGAAAGTGAAATCAATAACAAAATATATGATATAGATAGTTTGAATTATAATATTGATTTAGCATTAGAAGATGTTCAGAAACTAAAGAAAGAATTTAAAGATTACTTTCTATCATATAGTTTTAAAGAATATAATAAAGCCTACAAAAAAATTGAATTAATTGAAAAAAATATAATTGATAATAAAAATAAAGTGTATTTAATTAAAGAAAAATTAATTAAAAGTAAAGAATTAAATAGAAATACTTTGACCAAAGTAAAAAAATTAAATGATAAAAATTAATTTTAATTTCAAATAATGCTTGTAAGAGTAAAAAAAATGTGATATACTTACTTCAGAATAAATGATAGTGGCTATCATTAATATAATTAAGGAGGACTTTTTTATGAATAAAAATTTTATAATTATGAATAAAAATAACAATACTCAAATGCAGGCATCTAGTTTAGTAAAGTTTAATTTTAATAACAAAGATTATTTAGTATATTTCATTGATGAAAATAAAGAAAATAAACAAATTTTTGTATCTAGATTAATTTTAAATTCAGAAGGTAAATATTTTATTGATAATATTATGCCGGAAGAGAAAGCAAAATTAAGTGAAATTGTATATAATATTGTTATTTTAATTCCAACTAATAATCAAAAAGGTGAGCCGGCAGATAAACTATTAAGTAGTTTAACAGAAAAATATACGTTATCATTAAGTAATGATGTTCCAACATTAGGTGAACAAGAGTATTATAATAACTGTTCTATAGCAATAACTAGTAAAGAACTAGTAGCATTAGCAGAAGTTTTTTATAATACTAATTTAAAAGTTGAAGAACCAGTATTAAAGACATCAGAGGTGCCAACTTGGGAAATTCCATCAAGTAATGAAGTGGTACAACCAGTTGAACAAGCAGTTAGTACTGTACCTATTTTTACTTCTGCAGAAAATGAAAATACATTATCACCAGAAGTAAAAGCTAAGGAACCAATGGTAAATGAGACACCTGTTGTTGAACCAATACCACCAGTAGTAAATAATAATAGCCAAGCAACAAATGTAATTCCTAACACTACTGAAGAAATGCCTGCTAATACATTAAATAACAATTTGGCAAATAATAGTATTAATAATAATGTTAATAATATATTACCAGAAAATAATATGCCAAATCCACAAGCAGAAAAATTAGCAATTGTTTCAGATCCAAGTTTAGCAAGTATTACTGGAACAGTACCTATAGCTGGACAACCTAATGTAGCAAAATTAAATAACAAAGGAAAAGCTAATGTAAAATATATCATTATTGGTACAATATGTATATTGTTAGCAATAGCTGTAGTAGTAGTTGCATACATATTAATTCAGAAAAAAACTACTGGGGTTTAGAATATATACAACCACAATAGTTTTGTCTATACAAATTATATTTATTAGATAATAAGATGGATGATTTATATCCATCCTTTTTTTTGAAGTCAGAATATAACCATTTAACATTATATTTATTTTCAAGTTCTTTTCCATAATTATTAATCCATTCGGCGTTTTTGTAAGGACTTACTGATAAAGTAGTACAAAAGAAATCATAATCGTTCTCTTTAGCTAAGATAGCCGTTTTTTCCATTCTTAAGTAATAGCAGACTTTACATCTATTACCTCTTTCAGGTTCCTTTTCTAATCCTTTAATGCATTCATTATAATAATCATTATCATAGTCACAATCAATAATATCAACACAATTAACTTTATCAATTTCATTAATTAACTTTATTTGTTCTTCTTTTCTTTTTAGATATTCATCATATGGAAAAATATTTGGATTATAATAAAGAATAGTAATATCAAAGTTTTTTGTTAAATAACTAATTACATAACTACTACAAGGTCCACAACAACTATGTAATAGTAGTTTCTTTTTATCATTTAAATTATTTAAAATATTTTCACACATAGCACTATAGTTTTCTTTCATTTCCTCACCTCGAATAAGCAACAATATTATAGCATATAATTAAAAAAAAATCATATAATTTCTTGAAAAACAAAAAAAATATGATACAATATATACCATATAGATGGGTTAGGATTGTGCAGATTTACTTAATCGACATCCTGTACCTGTTAAATTAAACAAGACTTGGAAAAAACGGAAAAATAGCATTTTCCTGTTGAGTGTGCGTGCGCAAACGCCCCCGCTGAACACTTTCAGCGGGGGCGTTGGTGTGTAATCATGCTTTTTTTGAGTGTTAGTTGTCGGCATCGGTTTGCGGAGAAACGGTAACCAAAAGCTTGGTGATCCGTTGTTCCTCCAGTTCTTTCACGGTGACAGCTAAATTTTCATAAGTAAAGCTTTCTCCGATTTCGGGAATATGCTCAAACATTTCAAATGCCC
>OGXX01000720.1_pt1 | contig 36937 bp, 28 predicted proteins | sample 1576301 | NCBI WGS metagenome assembly OGXX01 (sample SAMEA3541469, study PRJEB24748) | human gut metagenome | biome: human gut; feature: human-associated habitat; material: faeces | place: China | collected 2012
ACATCATGGCTTCCTTGCCGTAGGCGTGGACGATGTCGGTCATTTCCTTCATCAGCCCGGCGACCTCGCGGCGCTGGAATGCCTGGAAATCCTTATATTCCTTGCTCGGCACACGGTACTGGTTGTTGTAGTAGCCCTGGTCGATGATGAACTCCGGGCGGAACTTGTAGCCGACTTCCTTCTCAAACTGTTCCAAAATATAGGGGCAGACAGAAGCCGAATAGCCGTACCAGTCCACGTACTTCTCGCGGCGCAGCTCGTCAAAGACCAGCGTAAACAGGTGGAAGAAGGTCGTAAAGCGCACAACGTTGACATAGGGGTGGCTTTCCAGATACTCGCGCAGACGGCGCAGGGTGTAGGCGTGGGTCTTGGGCTGGCGCACATCGAACGGGATCTGGTGTTCGACATCCTTCCAGTCATTGATGACCGAGTTGTACATGTGGACGGGGTCCCAGATCAGGTACGCCAAAAAGCTGACCGTGTACTCGTGGTAGGCGGCGGGGGGGTCGATGACAACGCTTTCGCGGGCGGCATCATAGTGCCAGTCGGCGGTGGGGACAGGCTCGCCCGTCGTGCGGTCCATGACCTCCCACCAGCGGGCAATATCGTCATGGTCGTTGACTTTCATCAGTTCACGGCTGATGCCCGTCATCAGGGGGATGGTCAGCGCACCGCCTTCAGCGGTGTAGAACGGCGTCATAATGTAGCACTGCTGGGTTTCGTCGGGGTTGGCCTTTGCCCATGCGTTGTCCTTACGGGTAGTGTAATAGGTGGCGTAAATCTTTGCGCCGGTGTCCTTTAGCTCCTGCGGGAACTCAGTGCCATCGCAGTCGCGGATGGCATCCGCGCCCCAGCGCTTCAACAGGTCGAGGGTTTCAGACACTGCGTCCGTATCAGTGGGAATCGTCACGCGGCCCATTTTTCTTACATCATTCATATAAGGATTCTCCTTGAAACGTAATATTTTGAATGGAGGAAAGTCAAATCAGCCCTTAACGCCGCCACTGGTAGCACCGACAATAATCTTTTCAGACAGGAAAAGATACAGCAGGAAAGTAGGCATGAACACAATGATAACTGCGGCAAACATAGCACCGTACTGGCCGGAATATTTCATTGCGTTGACAATCTGCAACAAACCGACACCAACAGGGGTCATAGAATCGCTGGTAGTGAAAATCAACGCCATGAAGAACTCGTTCCACACAGACATGAAGTTGAAAATCGTAACCGTAATAATGGCGGGCTGAACCAGCGGCAGCATAATCTGCCAGAACGTCCGAGAATGGCTGCATCCGTCAATGTAGGCCGCCTCCTCATAAGACCGGGACAGTGAGGAGAAGAAATCCAGTAGGTAAATCGTGGTATACGGTACGCGCAGCATAATGTACAGCACAACCAACAGCACGCGCCCCTTGATGCCCCACTGCACAGCCAAAGAGTAGAGAGGCATGATGATCATAATGGTGGGAACACTCATGGCAATGACCAAGCCGATACGGATGGCCTTACCGCCGACAAACTTCCAGCGAGAAAGCACATAAGCACCGGGCGCGGAAATAAGCAATACGCCCACACAGGAAACAATAGCATAAACCAAGCTGTTGAAGAAATACAGCGATACATTTTGGGTGTTCCAAGCTGTGACGTAGTTATCCCACTTCAGGCCATTGGAAAAGTCCATAACACGGCCCGTCAGAATTTCCTTTGTTGAGGAAAGGCTGGCGCAGACAATCCAGAACAGGATGGCAGCCGTAAGCGCGACCCACGCGCAAACAATGATATAACCGGGCAGAAGCTGAAGCTCTTTCTTCCAGTTGATTCTATCGTGATATTTTCCCATAACTGCTCTCCTACCTTAATACTCCAGATCCGAGTCTTTCAAGATCAGGTTGGTGATAACGTACACAACAATGATAATCAAAGTCAGCACAACGCCAATCGCTGCGCCTGCACCAGCATCGCGCTCGACAACGCCCTTGCCGCCAAACACCGTATCGTACAGGTACACAACGGGCACAATGGTGGCCGTTTCCGTGTTAATGGGGGAGAACATCTTCGTCCACAGGAAGAATGTGGTAGCATTGATGCTCCAGAAAGTAACGCAGGTACGGATGACGCCTTTCAGCAGGGGCAGCGTAATCTGGAAGAAGCGGTCAAAGATATTCGCGCCGTCGATAGTGGCAGCTTCGTACAAATCCTGCGGGATACCTTCGATGCCGCTGATGAAAATCAGCATATAGTAACCAACACTGCCAAAAATGAAAGCAATCATCATAGCCCAGAAAATCAGGTCCGTACCCAGCCAGCGGACATTCTCGCCGCCGAATGCTTTGACGATCTGGTTCAGCAGACCATAATCATAGTTGAACACATACTGAATCCACATGGTGGCCAGTGCCACGGCGCTGATGATATTGGGCATATAAATGGCGGCCTTGAAGAATTTTGCGCCGCGGATGCCACTGGTCAAAATCACGGCCATCAACATGGACAGGCACATGGTAATGATGCCGCCTACCAGCCAAATCATCACCATGTTTTTCATGGAGCTGATAAAACCGGCATTGCGCAGGATTTTGAAATAGTTTTGCAGCCCATAGAAGCTCCATGTGCTTGTAGATGCCGTAAGGCTCTCTACCTTAAAGAAACTCATGATAACTGTCCGAACGATCGGATAGACATACATGAACAACAGGCAAAGAACGGTGGGCAGAATGAATAGGAAAATCATTGTCTTGTTCTTTTTCATACTGGTAATACCTCAAAAATGAAATGTCATAAGCAAAGGCGGCACCCATTCAGGTGCCGCCTCCGTTCAGATTGAGGGAATCCTGAATAAATCCATTACAGCCGCACCGCTTGACGGCGTACCGTGATTTATTATAGGATTAGCCGCACAGGGTATCCAAGTAAGCGCAGTAGTCAGCGCCGGTTGCGTACTTGCCTTCGAACAGCTCAATCATGGAACTCTTGATGGAGGACCAGCCGTCCAGCGTGTTCAACGCACCGCACCAGCTCATCGGAGTGGTGGTGTTCTTCAGGGTCTCAACAGAGCCAGCCAGAACAGACTCCTTCAGGCGGGTGTCAGCGGGAATCTGGCCGCCGTTGTCAACCAGTTCCTGACCGCAAGTGCCGGTAACGATGGTCATAATGAAGTCAAATGCAGCCTGCGGGTTCTCGCAGTTAGAGGAGATGGCCAGAGAGTTTGCACCGGCGTAAGCAGAAGCATCAACATTGCCCTCGACTTCGGGATAGTTGAAGAAGCCCCAGTTTACAGGCTCACCAACCGCAGCGTCAACCTCAGAAGTGACATAGTTTGCGCAAACAACCATAGCAGCCGTGCCAAGGCCAACCTTGGTCTGGCTGGCGGGGTAGGCATCAGGTGCGCCTTCGGCCAGATAACCAGCGTTCACGAAATCAATGATTTCCTGCGCAGCCGCCACAGCAGCTTCATTATCAGCCCAGCCGCCGTTCTTGCCCAGTTCAGCAATGGCGTCCTCACCCAGATGACGAACCAGATGGTTGTAGAAGTTGAAGTTTGCGTAAGCACCGTCCAGCGCCAGCGGCTCATAGCCGTTGTCTTTCAGGGTCTGGCAGACAGTCAGGAACTCATCCCAAGTCTTGGGGGTGTCGGTAATGCCACAGGCATCGAAAGCGTCCTTGTTGTAGAAGATACCGCCAATCTGGGGCTGCTCTACGATGGAGTTCAGGTAGCCAGCCCATTCTTTGGACTGATCGTTAAAGCAAGCGTAGCTGAAGTCATCATAACCGACAGCGTCTGCCATCTCGGTCAGGTCGTAGGTGTAGGGAGCGTAAGCGTGGCCGATACGGTTGTAATCATCCTCGAAGATGTCCAGTTTTTCGCCAGATTCCAGCGCGGCAGAAATCAGGGTGTTGACATCGCGGCCTTTCCACTCGATGTTGACGTGTGCGCCAGTTTCAGCCTCGAAAGCGTCAGCGGCGGCCTGAATTGCATTTGCCTGAACCTCACCGGCAGACCACATAGACCACATAGTCAACTCAACGCCCTCGTACTTTTTACCGTTGGTGGACGTAGACTCGGCAGCCGTAGACTCTGCGGGAGCAGTAGAAGCAGCTTCCGAACTCTGGGCGTTGCCGCCACAAGCAGCCAGCGAAGCTGCCATAGCAGAAGCCATCAAAAGTGCAACGATCTTCTTCATTTGTGTTTTCCTCCTAAGTGTAATTTCTATGTCGGGATTTCATCCCTTTCGCGGTGACTTAAGTGTAGTGCTTTTCACATCATTTATCAATTATTATATTGCTCATCATTTTAGCAATATTGTTATTCACCGTTTTTTCGGCACAACGTCCGACTTTCGCGTCTGAAAATTGTGCACTTTACACGTTTGTATTTCGAAACAAAGCAACATATTGATAAAATCGCCCAAAAAATTCGTTGCATTTTTCGGACGTGTGCCATATAATAGAATTATGACAATATATCAAAAAGTTCGGAGGCCTCGCCATGAGCCACATCAACTATGCTTTCAACCCGGAGGATGACGCACTCCCCCGCGACAAGATGAAGCTGCGCAATATAGCCTCTACAAAATACAGCGGCGATTGGCCCTCCATCCCACATTCCCATAGCTACGCAGAGCTATTTTATATTGTCGATGGCGAGGGGCAGTTTCAGATCAATGACAAGCTGTTCCCCGTGCAGGCGCACCAGCTGGTCGTGGTCAATCCCAACGTCATCCACACCGAAGTCAGCTTTGAATCACACCCGTTGGAATATATTGTGCTTGGCATCGAAGGGCTGGAATTTACGATTTCCGATGCCGCCGAAGGCAGCTTTTGCATTTATACCTTTAAAGAGGATAACGATGTGCTGGTCTGTATGCGCAAGATCCTGCGGGAAATGCAGAACCGAGAGTCGAGTTTCCAGATACTTTGCCAGGCCTACATGGATATTATCGTTGTACAGCTGATGCGCAACGCCAGTGTTTCGGCTGTGCCGATCCACTCCCGCCTGCCTGCCAACCGCCAGTGTGCAACGGTAAAGCGCTACATTGACCACCATTATAAGGAAAATATCACGCTGGACCAGCTGGCAGAAAAGGTCAGCATCACCAAATATTATATGGTACACGCCTTTAAGCGCGAATACGGTGTTTCGCCCATCAATTATATCATCAACTGCCGCATAAAAGAAGGAAAGCGTCTCCTGGCCGAGACGGACCTTTCTCTCTCTCAGATCGCAGCTATTCTGGGCTTTTCTTCTTCCAGCTACTTCTCCCAAACTTTCCGCAATGCAGAAGGAACCTCGCCAACAGAGTACCGGAAAGCAAACCAGGTGAAATTTTAACATTTGTTTTCGTTTAATAGGTTTTCCCTTTATGGCCGAAATTTCACAAAAGACTGCCATCGGGTCTGCGCCAATACCATTTTGTATCAGTTGAAACCGGAAATGATGGTGCCCAATGTTATCTGCGCTGCCAATATAGTCAATCACTTCCCCGCCGTTACCGCTTCACCTGCGGTAACGGCGCTTTGCGTTATATGGGAATATCTATATTACTGTCTTGCCTCTCCAAGTATCAACCGCACAAGGAATTTTGTACAGGAACTGGTTTTGTGATAAAAATAGGGCTGCCGTCTCATGACAGCTCTATTTTCATTTCTACGTTTGAATATCTTTTGTTGCTGGCATCACTGTCCTATGCTACAAAATTGCGAGAAAATCACCAATCTCCTTACCCCTGATTGAACCTGCACAACATCCGCAATACATCCGCAGAGCGAAAGCCTTTTTTCCTGCACAGCCAATTTGTTATTATGGTAATGGTCTACTTTTGGCAACTCATAAAGCATTTTTACACACAGGAGGTTTCAATGATCAAGAAAAACACGTATTCTTTTTACCACAAGCGCATAAGGACAGCCCTTTGCGCTGTCCTATGCAGTGTACTGACCGCAATGCCCGCTTTTGCAACCGGCGAGGATAATTCTCCCACCGCCGCAGCCAGCACAACCGTCTGGACGAAAGCCAGCGAGATCATGCAGGATGTCTACTCGCAAATCATCTCTATCTCCACCGTCACAGCTGTAGTCTGCGCCGCCGTTGCCCTGCTGCTGATGAACTTTTCCAAGAACGGCAAGACCGTGGATGATTCCCGCGCATGGCTTAAGCGCATTGCCATCACCTGGGCGATTCTGAACGGTCTCGGCTTCATCATGGCCTACGTTACGCCGTTCTTCCAGGGCGGCACTTGGAATCCGTAAACCTGCGCGGAATTGCAGCAAGGAGGTGAACGCCTTTGGGCATTTTAGATGGCATTGTGGATTGGCTGGCAACGCAGGTGATGAATTTGCTGGATTTGGCATCAACATCAGTACTCGGCGCGCTGGGCTGCAATATGGATACGTTCAAGCGGTACTTTCCTGCCGCATCGTCCATGTACGAGATTTTTATCTGGACAGCCATTGGGCTGGTGCTGCTAAACCTTGTGTGGCAGCTTTACCGCTGCTATGGCGCAGGGTTTGACATTGACACCGAGAATCCCATCAATCTGGTGGTGCGCTCTGTAATTTTCCTGCTTCTGATTTGGTATTGCGATGACATCGTCAACCTTGCCTTGCAGATCGGCGGCACGCCCTACACCTGGATTCTGGACAGCAGCCTGCCCGGCGTGCAGTTTGGAGACTTCAATTCCGTGCTACTCATCATCATTGGCGTGATTGCCAACGGTTCTGTGGCCTTGATTGCACTGATTCTCGTTGTGATTCTGGCTTGGAACTACTTAAAGCTGCTTTTGGAAGCCGCCGAGCGATACGTTGTACTGGGAATTCTGGTTTTCACCGCACCCCTTGCCTTTGCTATGGGCGCGGCGCGCGGCACAAACAACATTTTCAAAAGCTGGTGCCGAATGTTCAGTGGGCAGCTTCTGCTGCTGATTATGAACGCATGGTGCTTAAAACTGTTCGTCAATATGGTCGGTGAGTTTCTCGCCAATCCGCTGTCCTTATAGGAGATTTTTTACATGAAAAAAACTCTGTTTACCCTATTCACCGCCATCAACCTTGCGCTTCTGTACTGTCCGGCCGCTTTTGCTTTGACCGAGGATGAAGCTGCTGCGGCCGTAGACGCGCATGGCAAGGATGCCGTCTCCGGCAATCTGTTCCTGTGGTTGCTGTGTGCTATCGCTTTTCTGAAAGTCAGCACCAAGCTGGACGGTATTCTGCACTCATTGGGCATCGGCGTTTCACGCTCGCCCGGCTCGATGTTGTCTGAGGCGCTACTGGCTTTTCGCGGTTTTGAAATCGGCAAAGCCTTTATGGGGCTGGGCGCTGCCAAAGCCGCCGCTTCAACAGCCACCACAAAAGTCACACCCGGCAATACCTTTGCAGGCGGGCTTTCCGGCATGGTGAGCCGCCATGTGCAGCAAAGTACGGCAAGCTCCATCAGTGGGCAGTCCGGCGGTATCGGTGTGTCCTTGGGCGGTGCCATGTACCACAACAGCCTCGGTAAAGACGGCGGCTTCGCCAGCAAGGTCATCGGGTCTATTGCCACCGGTCAGACCAGCGGCAGCATCACAGGCGACAGCGCCGTGGAAGCACTCAATGGCTATTTTGCCGGTACCAGCGATGCTGAGGCTATGCCCGTTCCTGCCACTGGCGAAAATATCCCCACCGCAATGGCAACGGCAGAAAACGATGCCGTGCTGGATGCACCTATCCCCGCCACACCGCTGGCGCTGGAGGGCGATAGCACGGTTGACGTTTCCCCTACAAGGGACAGTGAAATTGCCATGCGCGCCGGCGGCTCCGCTGTTGTGGAACAGACCACCATTCCCACTTCGTCCTCTATCCAACAAGCAGCTATGAACCGTGTGCTGCTGGGGCAGATGGGCAACAGCGTCACAGATGTAGAAATCGGCGGCGGCAAGATTCAGGGGCGCGAGATCATCCCCGGCCGCGGGCAGATTCAGTTTGCCATGTACAACGCCCGTCAGTATGAGAAGCCGGAGGGCCACTTCACAGAACAGACTTCCCGCGACGGCGAAAAGTGGTATAAGGTCTACGCCACAACCCGCGTAGAAAAAACGCCTACCGTTCAGGACGAACGCGGGCGTATGCAGTATGATGAGCGTAAAGTGGCCGCCATGCCAAAAGCCCCCGCACGGAGACACTAAATGATGGAAAACGATACCCAAAATTCTCAGCAGGCCGCCTCAACGGCACTTCACAATGCGCCCAAACTTGCCAAAATCGCGCAAGCGGGAGTGCAGGGCGGTCCCGCCGGGGCTGCTACTGAAGCTGCGGTGCAGTATTGCAAGGAAATACTGGTCGTTGCCATTGCAGTCTTGCTGCTGCCGGTTCTGGTTCTGCTCATGCTGCCCGGTGCGATTTTCGGTACGCTGACACAGCCCAGCACTGCGGTCAATGATGATTTGGAAGTTGCTGCCAACGTGATGCAGCTTCGCAATGCCGTATCGGATATTTTGCAGGTTGCATACGAGGATACCCTTGCCGAAATAGAATCCGAGCGTGCAAGCCTCACCTACAGCGACATTGATGATTCCGTGGGCGGTCATGTTTCTTACAATGCCTTTCAACTCATTTCTATGTACTCCGCTTACCAAGGAGAGGACGACTATACCAAAATCAGCTTGGCTGACCTTTCCGCACAGGTACAAGCGCACCGGACAGAATATTATACCTACACTACTTCCGAGGAAGTTCGCACCGAACCTGTGCAGAAAGAGGTGCGTGGGCAAACCATAACCGTTCAAGAGGATCACACTTACACCGTTTTCACACTCTCCTATGTGGGCGATGACTACTTTGCCGACACGGTCTGGCAGCTTGACGACAAGCAGAAAAGCTGTGCCGATGCCTATGCGCATAACCTGACTGTCTATCTCCACGAAATAGAAGAATATGAGGGTATTACGATTTTGGGGCAAATCAACGATGCACTTATTGATGATACCTCCCCTGCTCCGAGCGGCGGGTTCGGCAATCCATTCAATGACCCGAACTGGGAACAGCACATTACTTCTTTCTTCGGCAAACGCGAGGATGTCGGCATTCCCGGCAAGGATACCACCAACCACAATGGCTTGGACATTGCCTATCCCTATGGCACACCAATTCTGGCAGTGGAGGGCGGCACGGTCATTAAATCAGGGTATCACGTCAGTTATGGAAATTATCTGGTCATCAACCACGGCGGCGGGTACTGCACCCTTTATGCCCATTGCAGCCAGCTTTTGGCTCAGGTTGGCGATACGGTGAACAAATACGACACCATTGCCAAAGTCGGTGCTACCGGCGATGTGACCGGAAATCATCTGCATATCTGCGTCATTATCGACGGGGTCTACGTCAACCCAAAAGGGTATCTGCACTAAAACAAAGAGGGCTGCTTCTGCCATACGCAGGAGCGGCCCTCCTATTTTTTATTTATCCGAACAGTACTGACAAATAATCCGTCCTGCCGTCCAATACCCGAAGTATCTCTATTGTGCTGTGTTCCTCGTCCACATGGTAGAAAATCAACTGCTTTGACACCACAAAGTAGCGCACATCCGTGGTGATTTCAAACTTTTCTGCCAGTGCTGCACCCATATACGGGTTATCTACCAGCAAAGATATAGCTTTCAGCAGCGCGGTCATCAGCTTTTTGGCAGCTTTCGGGTTCTTCAGCCGCCCGGCGATGTAGTCACGGGTTGCTTCCATATCCTTAACGGCGGTTCTTTTATAGATTACCCTCATTTCTCTACTCCGAACATCTTGTATACTTCATCCTCGGAGTAAGAAACCGGATCATCCTGCGCTTCCTGCAACTGCTTTGTCAGCCGGGAGAGCGCCTTTGCCTTGATGATCTCCGCGTTGTCCTCTGTTACGGCAAAGGGAAAGCCGCCAGCGTTCAGCGACTGCTGGAAAAACACGTTGATGGCATCGGTCAGGGTAAGACCGTTCTTTGCATACACAGATTCCAGTTCCTGCTTAATTTCCGGGTTGATGCGAACGCGGAACACATCCGTTTTAGCTGCCGAAACAATGTTTTCCATAAAAAAACTCCCTTCGTTCCGTGGTTTTCTTCTTATCCTTATTATACGTTCACGGCATTCGATTGTCAATCTATGTAGCTACATTGATGCCACAAGCTCATATTTGAAAATTTATCTGCCGAAATGCAGTAAATCAGCACAACATCCGCACAGCAAAAGTCTTTTTTGCTGCAATATGACTCTGCTATAATAGTATCGTCAAAATTGAACAGAAACGCAAGAGCGCCTTTTTTCGAGGGCGCTTTTTTTGTTTGGAGGTGGTCGAAATTTCACGCGAAGAGCGGGATGTTTACCTTATCCCGCAGAATTTTGTGGACACTGGTACGATTCTTGGCGGCACGGTCAAGCTGCGCAATGCGGTGGAGGCGGCTGTGCTTGCTGTGGGCAGTGCGGTGCCGCTGTTCTATCTGCCGTTGGCATTCAACATCCGCTTGATGATCGTCATTGCGGTGTCGGTGCCGCTGGCCGTGTTTGGTGTAGTCGGTTTTGGCGGTGACAGCCTGACGCAGTTTGTGGCACATTGGTTCCGCTTTATGAAGCGCCGCCGTATCGTCACACCTACACAGCAGGGCAATCTCGAAGCCAACCGACACCGACATCTACGGCTCATCAGTAAGCGATGCCGTGTTGTCTACTATGATGATTCCGATACCCTGCCCCACAACGCGCAGGTCTTGCAACGTAAGGCGGATCGCCACGGAAAGCTGGTAAAACGGCAGACGCTCTACGACTTGCTCCCCATCGAGAAAATCGAGAACGGCATCCTGCACACCACAGATGAGCGCCACATCAAGATTCTGGAGATCGAGCCCATCAACTTCCTGCTGCGCTCCCCACGGGAGCAGCGCAGCGTCATCTACTCGTTCGCCAGCCTTTTGAAAGTCAGCCCAGTGCGGCTGCAATTCAAGTCATTCTCCCGCAAGGCCGATGTCAATGCCTATCTGGACAAGCTGCGGCGGGATGCCGCCAACGAACCGGACGCAGCGGTGCGTAAGCGCCACATGAGCTATATCCGCTTTGTCAAGCGGCTCGGTTCCCGCGATGCTGTTAGCCGTCGCTTCTTCGTGATTTTCCAGTACGAAGCCCCCACGAACGAGCGGAATATCTCCTATGCCGAAATCGTCTCCAAGCTCGAAACCACCGCCCGCAACTTCCGCACCTATCTAGCGCAGTGCGGCAACGCCATCGTGGAACACGAGAACGAGGACGAGTTTCTCACGGACGTTTTCTATACCTTATTAAATAGGCGAACAGCGGTACAGGTGCCGTTGCAGGAGCGAATCCAAGATGTGCTTGCCAGCTATTTGGCCCAGAACGATACCACAGCGCTGGATAAGATACCTCCCGCCGCCTTTATGATCCCGCCCTCGCTGGATTTGAAGCATGGACGTTATCTCTACATGGACGGCACCTACCATGCCTACCTGATGATTCCCGCAGACGGCTACCGCGCACAGGTCACGGCCGGGTGGATGGCATTGCTGGTGAATGCCGGCGAAGGCATTGATGTGGATCTGTTTCTGGAACGACAGCCCAAAGAACGCATGATGCAGAAAATCGGGCAGCAGATCCGCATCAACCGCAGCAAAATCAAGGACACCAGCGACACAAACTCGGATTTCGATGACCTCTCCAACGCCATTCGTTCCGGCTACTACCTGAAAGACGGTCTTGCCAACAACGAGGATTTCTACTACGCCGCCATCCTCGTAACGGTCACAGCCGCCAGCGTCAAGGATTTGGAGTGGCGCATCGGGGAGATACGCAAGCTCATGGTCTCGCAGGATATGAATTTGCAGCTGTGCAGTTTCCGGCAGGAAGCAGCTTTTCTCTCTTCCCTGCCGCTGTGCGCCCCGGATGCGGCGCTGTTCAAAAAATACCGCCGCAATATCCTTACCTCAACCGCGGCCAGCTTTTATCCGTTCGTCAGCTTTGAACTGTGCGACACCAACGGTGTACTGCTGGGCGTGAATAAGTACAATAACTCCCTCGTCAGCCTCGACAACTTCAACACCCATATCTACAAAAACGCAAATATGGCGATTCTCGGCACCTCCGGCGCGGGCAAGACGTTCACTATGCAGCTGATCGCCCGGCGTATGCGGCTGGCGGGAACACCGGTTTACATCATCGCTCCGTTGAAGGGTCACGAGTTTTACCGGCAGGCCAAGGCGCTGAGCGGCACCATCATCCGCATCGTGCCGGGCAGTCCGGATTGCATCAACGTCATGGAGATTCGCAAAATCGACCACACCAGCAGCGAACTGCTGGACGGTCCTATGCCGGAGCAGTCGGAACTGGCTGCCAAAATCCAGAAGCTGCACATTTTCTTCTCGCTGCTGATTCCCGATTTGAGCAACGAGGAACGCCAGCTATTGGATGAAGCCATCGTTACCACCTACCGCAATAAGGGCATCACCTACGACAATGCCAGTCTGGATGACCCTGCGCACCCCGGCCAGTACCGCGAAATGCCGATTTTGGGTGACCTGCACGCGGTCTTGTCTTCCGTTCCGGAAACGCGGCGCATCGCCAATATTCTAAACCGCCTTGTACACGGCTCGGCATCTAGCTTCAACCGCCAGACAAATGTGAACCTCGACAACAGCTATGTCGTCATCGACATCAGCGAGCTGTCCGGCGACCTGCTAACCGTGGGTATGTACATCGGGCTGGATTATATGTGGGATAAGGCGAAAGAGGATTTGACCCGCCGCAAGCAGATTTTCATAGATGAGGTATGGCAAATCATCGGCGCATCGTCCAACGCTTTGGCGGCCAACTATGTATTCGAGGCTGTCAAAACCATTCGCGGCTACGGCGGCGGGGTTCTGGTTGCCACGCAGGATTTGAACGACTTCTTTTCCTTGGAAGATGGAAAATACGGTCGCGGCATCCTGAACAACTGCAAAATCAAAATCATTCTGAATTTGGAGGAAGAGGAAGCCCAGCGCGTGCAAAGTGTTTTGAAGCTGACAGATGCCGAAATCGACAACATCACCCGCTTCGAGCGCGGCAGCGCGCTGATCGTCACAAACTCCAACAATGTCACCGTTGATATGCGGTGCAGCGAGGAGGAAAAAGACCTGATCACCACAGACCGGGACGAGCTGCGCCGTATTGTAGAACGCAAAATGCAAAATCAACCCGAAACGGAGGAATCCTAATGAAGAAACCTGTTATCACTGCCCTGTGCTGCCTGCTGTCACTGGGCACCGCCACCGCAGCCTTTGCCGAGGAACCCACACCCACCCCTGCCCCGGAGTTGGTGGGATTGCCGCCGGAAGATACGGCGTCGCTGTTCTACCCGGACAGCATCTCATGGCAGGAGGACGGCGGGCAGCTGCTGGTCGTCAAGCAGTACAGCGTACCGTATGGCACAACCGTTGCCGACCTGACCGAAAGCACTATGCAGTGGAACGGCGTCGATTACACCTTATGGGGCGTTACGCAGTCTGTGGAGGGCGGTGTGACCGAGGAGAAAGAGGTCACGCAGGATTTTGAATTGTCTGTGCGCAGCGCCGATGCCGAAACCGCCCGCAATGATGTGAAAGAGTCTGTTGCCTACGATGACGAGTACGGTTTTTCCGGCACGCTGACCTTGCAGGACATTACGATTGGCGAAACTTTGCAGGCCGACAGTACCTATATGGCAACAGCGCATTACGCTGGAACGGTCACCCGCACCGAGGCCGGAACGGTGCATTACACGCTGCTGTACGCGCCGATTTCTGCACCTGTGGTGGTTGCTGCGGCGGAAAGCGGCATTACCCCTGCCCTGCTGATTACGGGTATCGCCTGCGCGCTGCTCTTTATCGCGGTGCTGCTGATTATTACCCACCTGCTGCGCAAAGAACCTACCCATACGGCTGAGCCTGCAAAGCCCGCACCTGCGCCGAAAGTCTATGTGCCATCCGGGGATATTGTCCTCGGCGGCAGAAATGAGGATGACGATGAAGAGAATCTCTGATTGGGCAAAAGTTCTGCTGCCGCTGGTCGGCAGCGGGATGGTCCTGCACTACCTGTTCCTATGGCATGAACGCCGCCATGCGGTGGCGCTGCACAAAGAAGTCTATCACAAGCCGAAATACTAAGGAGGAAAACACCATGATTGCACAATGCCTTTACCAGTCCGACCCGAAGAATCTTGCCAGCATGGGCAGACAGCGCCTTGCCTGCCAGCGCGCCGCCCGCAAATTGCAGTGGGGCGTACAGAAAGAACGCATTTCCGAGACAAACGAGCCTGTGCCGCTGCTCATGCGCCCCGCCGTCAAGGAGATTTTGCAGGATGCCGAGCAGCATCGCTTCGATGTGCTGCTGATCGGCAACCGGGATTCACTCTGCTGTGATGCCGCCGACATGGAGAGTTTTTTGACCGTGCTGAACTCGTTCAACATCCACATTTTTGCCGGCGGCCAGGGCAGTTGGGTCGAGCCGAACGGCCGCCACTACGCGCCCCTGCCCCGCCTGCCGTGGCAGGAAGATGATGTTGCGGAGGTGCCGCAGTGAGAGAAAAATTCAAACGCTTCTGCGATACCGCCAATCCCGATTTGCTGCGACTCGTCATTATTTTTGTTTTGGTCGGGCTGCTGTTGGCTGGGTTCTTGCTTTTCGGGCGTTCCGGTAATGAAAATTCAGTGATGCCCGCGTGGGAACAGGCCGAACATGTTGAGCCACCCGATGAACGACTTGCCGCCGCGCAGAAAGAAAACCCGGACACCGTGGCGTGGATCACGATTCCCGGCACAAACATTGACGCGCCTGTGCAGCAGTACGGCGACAATGACTATTATCTGCGCCGTGACGAGAATGGGTCCGAGGATTACCACGGCTGCATCTACGCCGACTATGCCTGCCGCATGGACAGCAGCGTAAAAGTTTCTCGCAATCTGATTTTTTACGGGCATACGTTTACCGACGAAGATTATACCGGCGGGTTTGAGGATCTGCACAAATACCGCGTGTTCGAGTTCGGGCAGGAAAACCCGTACATTTATGTTTCGCTGGCAGATGAAAAGTTGGCGTACCAGATTTTCAGTGTGTGGGTCTGCGATGCAAACGATGATACCGATTGTATTCAGGCTGACCCGGACGATGCAGCATTTCAGCAAATTCTGGACAAGGCTGTTGCCGGCTGTGCGTTCGACTACGGTGTGGACGTGACGACTGATGACCATATTCTGACGCTTTCCACCTGCACGGCAGACCCTAACAGCCGCCTGTTGGTCGTTGCCAAGCTGATTGATGGAGGTGGTGCAGATGTAAAATCCTAAATCGCACGCACTCTTTTGACGTATAAAACCACACAAGGAGATATGCAATGCAATATAAACTCAAACACCGCTTATCTGCGGCGCTCATGGCGGGTGCCATGTGCTGTACGATGATTCCTGCTGCCTCGGCCGAGGAGATTTCCACGCCAGAGATAGCAGATACATTTGTTCCCGAAATTACGGACAGCGTAACCCCAGACCTTTCTCAGATTACCGAAAATCTGTACAACGATTTGCCCGATGCACCTACTGGTAGTTATCTCGGCAGCATGGGGCTGCCTGTGGCAACCGGTGAGACGAAAATCAGCATCTCGGCATGGGTATCTGACCTGTATGATGGTACCGATGCCCACATGGACGCCGATGCGCTGAACGGAAATGAAAGCACCGTCATCGTTGGCCGCAATCCCGATGCAGATTATGCGGTAGTTCCTCTGTTGGTACAAACCGAATACCCCGCAAACAGTGCAACAGCAGAAGTTGTACTTCCGAAAGGGGTGGAGGTTCTCAGCTACGCATCTACTGATGCAGACCTCATTTCTGCCGATGATGCCGAGCAAGCCAAAATCCTACATCAGACTTACGCCGAGCAATCTGCGGCTGCAACAGGCTTTTATGTGAAGGCTTTTTCTGACTTCACTGCGCAGTTTGTTTACGCCAGCCCGGACGGCACCACTTTACAGAAATCTATTCATGTACAATTGTCGGATGATGCAGCCCCTGCACAGCTTTATGCCGATAACGGTGTTGCAACACTCGCAGCAGGTCCTACCCCGCCCTATGCCACCGGCAAAATCACCAGCATTGCCAAAGAGGGCGGCACTTGGCTTATTTGGTTCAACGGACAAGAAGCCTACTGTTGCAGTCATGGTCTGAACGGTCAGCCCAATGGCTGCCCGACCTACACTTTTGACCATGTGTCTCGCCTTGAGCCCGGCCAGTACACCCCCGGCAACCATTACGCGAACCAAATCAACATTTGGGGCGGCCTCGGTCAGTTGAGTCTCGATATGCTGGACAGCAAGCCCGTTGTTATGAGCGCGGATACAGAGCAGCCCGACCTCATCAGTGAGATCTACGATGAAACCCAGCAGTGGATCATTACCAACTATCCTGATAGTTATGCTGCGCAGGCCTATGTTGCCGCCGCCGAAGAATTGGCAGACGGCACGGCGGTGCAGTCTGGTGAGAACGGTTATTACACTTACATTTATAATCCGCCCGCAGGCTACGCATGGCAGATTGTGGCGCTGGTTGGTGAGGAAATTGCTGGCGGCACCGAAATTCCGGACGTGCCGAGTGCTCCTGAGCCGCAGTATTATTCTGCTTCATGGACCGCTCCTGCACAGAGCGCCAGAGGCAGCTTTGATCTGACGTTCACCGTCAACACCGATAAGTATCAGCTGAATACGCTGGAGAAAGTGGATGGTGCAGTCATTACCGTCACTCCAAGCCAGACCAGCGGCAGTGTGGACGGCGGTAGTTGGAAGATGACTCCTGCCGGAGCGCAGACCATTACCACCAGCGGTCACACGCAGGACGACAACTACCATTTGAATGGCGGCGATGGTTCTGCCACATGGACAGTACATTATGAGGTGTCCAAGACCAGCACAAGCACACTCAGCGGGCAGGAAGGACCGTTCACCAGCCAGGCTGAAGCGGATGCCGCTGCCGAGGCTGCCAAAAATGCAGCCATCAACCAACTGAAAAACGAAGCACAAGGTATGGTAGATGCTGCCATCGCCTCGGCGCGGGCACAGCTTGCAAATATTACGTTTAGCTACGATGAAATCACCATTCCGCACGGCTTCGATACCACGTCTGGTGCTCTGAGCAGCCACCAGACGATTACTGTTCCTGCCAACAGCTCGAACTATTACCAGATGAAAAACGATGAGTGGTCGGTCAAAGTCAGTATTGACAAAATCGACAGCGAAACCAAGCAGCGCATCAAGGGCGATGCCGAGTTTAAGATTTTCGAGTGGGATACCGTCCGGCAGTGCTACATCCCCAATGGTGGGTACAACCAGTACAAGGTTGAGCGCCAAGCAGATGGAACTTACAAAGTCATCAACCACAGTGACTATGCGGGCGGTTCGGATGATTTGTTCTACACCCAGCGCAACGAGGGCAAGTTCGTCATCGTGGAGAGCCGCGCACCCAGCGGGTACTACGGCGATTGGACGGATGTAACCAAACCCGGCACGGCAGGCTCTGTGCTGGGTAAGCGGGCGTATGCCTTTGAAATCACGAAAGCATTAGACGGTCAGACGATTTGGCTGGGCAACGCGGACTATAACGCCGACATTACCACGGCCAACAGCGGTGGTACGCTCATCGACACCGGCGAGGGCATCGTCACAATTACATTTGGCAGTCGCAATGCGGATAAGACCTATACCACCGATCCTACAGGTATTGCCAGCAACGAGGATTCCTACACCATGCACGCCGATGTCGACACCATGCAGAACGACCGCACTCTCGGCAGCATCACTCTCTCCAAAGCAGACTTTGATGCCGCCCGGTATCTGGCTGCGGGCAGCAACGGTGACAGCACGCTTGAAGGTGCCGTGTACGACCTGTATGCCGCCGAGGACATTCTTCATCCGAACGGCGTTTCCGGCATTGTCGATTACTCCAAGATCACCGATTCCAGCGGCAACCCCATCTGGCATACCACCGTGCTTACCAACGGCGCATGGAAGTCCGACTATCTCCCGGTGCTGAAAAAGGATTACCTTGTAGCCTCCGCCGCCATCAAGGACGGCAAGCTGGCGTTTTCTAATCTCTACTTAGGTCGTTACTACCTTGTGGAGCGCGCCACCGGCATCGTGATCCCCGTGGATTCCAACGGGCAGTATTATCTTTCCGGCAAGTATCCCCTGCTCAACAAAAAGCTGGAGCCTACCGGCAGCTATGCCGCCCTCGCCAGCAATGGCACAGAATACATCGACTATGTCTACCGCAACCAATATTCTGCTGTTGCCGAGAGTCGCGCCTTAGACGGCAGCAAGACCTATGACGGCTACTACCTGTCCTTTGCGAAAGGCTATCTCTGTGATGAAGTCAACCACTATCAATCCCTTACTTATGCAGATGAATCCACTTACGTTGTCCGCGCTGAAGATCAGACGCAGGACGAAGTACTGAAATCCGGGTTCAGTCTGCAAAAGCTGGTGTCCACCACCGGTCAGCCCTCCCCTGCCATTAAGCTGGGCGGTGCCGGGTTCAAAGTGTACCGTGTATCGCTGCTGAGCAAGGCAGACCAGTTTGCCCAAAACGCCGATGGCAGTTACGATACCGCCAGCATTCTGGATGTCTACCGTAAATCCAGCTACGATCAGGACACGCTGAAATTTGATTTTTCTGACGAAGAACAGGCTGTTGCAACGATGTACGAGAGTGACACCGCCGTCGTCACCCGCTATAACGCAACCTTGACCGCAGACGGCGATTTTGCCAACGGGCAGGGTCTTGGCTGGGTGCCGACCAACAATGCGCAAGAATATCGCTTATCCGAGATCTTCACGAACGAGGAAGGCATCCTGCGTGTGCAGGGGCTTCCTTACGGCCAGTACATCGTCGTGGAAACCACCGTACCGAAGGATGTTTTTCAGGCTGAACCGTTCCTTATCAATGTCAATGCATCCAGCCCGCAGAGCAGCTTTACTGTGCCTGCCGGCAGCATCACAACGCCCAGCGGCAGCTACATAACCTACAACATTCTGGATGAAGAGTTGGAGGGCTACTTGCAGCTTGTCAAAATCGACATTGAGACGGGCAAGCCTGTCAAAATTGCCGACACTGCGTTCAACATTTACTACATTGCCGAGGACGGCCGTGAAACCCTTGTGGAGATGAACGACCCGAAATCCGGCAATGCCTGGGCAAAGACCAGCACTTTCTATACCGATTCCAACGGCGAAATGAAGACCCCGGAAAAACTGCCGCTGGGCAGGTACCGCATCGTCGAGATCGAAGGTCCACGCGGGTATTTCAACGACCGCCAGTACAATGTCGTGTTTGAGCTGACCTCGGACCGTGTGTATCAGGTCAGCGGCGGCAGCGCCGACGGCATGGACGACTACGTCATCACCGAAAACTACTATAACCACGAGACATTGGGGCAAATCAAAATCCGCAAAATTGGTAACGTGCTGACCGGGTACGAAAACGGACAGTTCGTGTACGAGTCCGATAACCTTGCCAATGCCACCTATGAGATCCACGCGCAGGGCGATATTCCCACGCCGGACAATCAAGGCACACTCTGGTACGCAGATGGCGACCTTGTCGCTACCGTTACCACTGCCGAAGACGGGCAGGTGGACGAAGTCCGATTCAGCCCCACGCGGACACTCGCCACCTATGATTTCTTGAAAGTAACCCACGATGGCACGAAAGGCGAAGTCACTATCACGCTGCCGCTGGGTACCTACACGATTTCCGAGGTGCAGGCCCCTTACGGTTTTGTCCACACCGACCACACTTACACCGTGGTGCTGGACTGGGACAACCAGTATAACGACCTCGTTCTTGCAAAAAGCATCATCGACCACACACAGGACGGTGATGTTGTGTACGACTACTCTATTATAAATGTAGGCAACGCCAATGCCGAGCAGATTGAAAAGCAGGTTCTTGTCTTTGAGAATGCCCGTGTGCTGCCGATCGTTGAGGAGGGCAAAGTCGGTGTCGGGCTGTATAAGCTGGATCGCGACACCTGCGATTTGACCGATGAAGCGCCCTATACAGACGGCTGTAAGACCCGCGCCTCCCTTTTGAACGGCGGCAGCAACCGCGCCGACATCCCGGCTGATGCCAATATGGTCGCGGGCGCCGTCTATGAGCTGTACACCGCAGACGACATTTACAGTATTTCCGGCGAGCTGCTGGCCGCCGCCGATACTCTGCTGGGCACAGCCACCACCGATGAAAACGGCCTTGCCTATTTTGATGTAGACGTTCCTCTGCGCGGTGAACATTACGGCGGCAGCGATGCCCACGACTGTACGACCAACAGCGGCCGCTACTATCTGCGTGAAATCAGCGTGCCGGACGGCTACCTGATTGAGCAGAGTGTGATTCCCGTTGAGTTCACCTATGAAAACCAGTTCATTGCATGGCAGGTCGTTGACTGCCTGCACTCCGACAAGCAGACCACCGTGGAGATTGACAAGCGCGCTTTCACTTCTGATTCCGATGACACCTTTGCCCTGCCCGGTGCCACGTTGACCGTGACCGATTGGAACGGCAATGTGGTGGACAGCTGGGAGAGCAGCGATACGGCTCATGTGATTTGCGGGCTGCATCTTTCCCACGACTTTGCCGGGAACCGCGATACCTCAAAAGTCTATACCTTGGCCGAGACTTGTCCGGCAGACGGCTATACCACCGCCCGCTCGATTCAGTTCCGCTTGGAGCAGGCCACGGACGATAATGCCTACTTGCAGGAAACGGCGGTCTGGGTTCTGCATGAATCCGAAGATACAGCATACCAGTCTGGCAGCATTATCTCCCCCACCGCGTTTTCCGACGATACCGTGGCTACGATTTCCGCCAAGCTGCACGCTTTCTGGGATAAGCTGCTGGGCAAGAATCCCGATGCAGACGGCGTTGTCATTTCCAACTGGTACTGCGTGAACGGCACGCTGGTGGTGAATTTCACCGATGCCGCCAACGACCGCGCGATTGCCAAATGCCTGCGGGAGAGCGACTTCTCCGACCTGACGTTTGACAAGGCCTATCTGAACGGCGCGGCGGCTCCCGCGTTCTTTGCCGATAAGCAGGTTGCAGAAAAGCCCGCCGATGCCGAAATCACCTACTCTGCAAGCTGGATTCTGCTGAAAGATTCTGATGGATTCAGCCAGACAGTGACGATGCTGGATGCGCCCACCCGCGTAAAAATCAGCAAAGCCGATATTACGACCCACGAAGAAGTCCCCGGTGCCACGCTGCGTGTGCTGGATAAAGACGGCAATGTTGTGGACGAATGGGTGTCCGAAGATACGCCGCACTACATGGAGGCTGTGCTGGTTGCGGGCGAAACCTACACACTGGAGGAAACGCTCGTACCCGATAATTCCGGGTATGTGCCTGCCAATGCCATTCAGTTCACAGTCGAGGATAACGGCAAGGTCCAGCACGTTATCATGCAGGACGACTACACGAAAGTGCAGATTTCCAAGACCGACATTGCCACCGGCAAGGAAATCAGCGGCGCAAAGCTGAAAATCACGGATGCAGACGGCAAAACCGTTGCTGAATGGGTTACAGACGGCACACCGCACTATATGGAGCGCATCCCGATGGGAACTTACACCCTGACCGAAACGGTGGCTCCCATCGAGCAGGGCTATGTCCGCGCCGAGAGCGTTACCTTTGAGGTTGGTCCTACCGAGAATATTCAGCGTGTGGAGATGAAAGACGATTTTACCAAGGTCGAAATCTTCAAGGCTGACATGACAGATGGTCACGAGCTGCCCGGTGCAAAACTGAAAATCACCGATGCCAGCGGCAACACCATTGCCGAGTGGGAAACCAACGGCCAGCCCCACCGCATCGAGCGCCTGAAGCCCGGCGACTATACGCTGACCGAAACTGCCGCCCCGGCCGGGTATCTGCTCAGCGAAGAGGTTCACTTCACCGTGCAGGAAACCGGGGAAATTCAGAAAGTCACGATGTACGATGCCCCGGCGCACTCGCTGATCCTCACGAAACGTGATATTGCCACCAATGCAAAGCTGGCGGATGCCCGCTTAACGATCCGCGATGCCTACGGCACGACCATTGACCGCTGGACGACAACGGACGGCGACCATGCCATCCGTGTACTGCCGGAGCGCTCCGCCGCCAAAGACCCACACAAAAATCTGCTGCTTTTGTCCGATGACACCAGTGAACACGTCTACACGATGGTGGAAGAACTGGCCCCGGACGGCTATCTCGTTGCCGAGAGCATTACATTCAAGGTCATGCAGATGAACAATGCACTTGTTGTGTTTGTATGGCAGGATGGCGGCTGGCAGAAATCTTCCGAAGGGTATCTTGCCATGTATGATGAGCGTACCGATACACCCGTGCCGCTTATGAAAACTTTCCCGCAGACCGGCAGTATTTCATAAAAAATGTGTCGAGTTGTTACGCTGCGCACAATTTGAGATTGGAGTGATATTTTGTCCGTTTCTTGTTTTACTTCCACCAATTCGCATCTCTGCAAGTTTCTGCGCACTACAGGCCGCGACTGGCGCAACACCATCTATATCGAGTGCGGTGACTGTCAGCGAGCCGTGAGCCGCAACTGCAAAAATCTGCTCTGCGCCTTTGACACAGCCGGTGCGCCGGTAATCGTGCCAGTGCATGATGTGGAATACCTGTTCAGTACCACCGTGGACAAGTCTGAATGTCGCACCATCCTCACGAAAGCGAACTTCTGTGAGCTGTACAAAGGCTGGATTGACGAGCATATCCGCGACCCCCACGCCTGTCCGCTGAATGATCTATACGTCAACTGGGAGCTTCCAGACCCTAGTGCAGCGAGGATCTTTCTGAATCGGTAAATAGGCGCCAAATAACAACAATCCCCAAGGTGACTTGGGGATTTTATTGCGCTTACTATATACTAAGTCAAGTACCACTTTTTCTCAATCCATATATAATGAACGCCGAACAAGGCTTTGCTGCTTAGTTATCCCTCAAAAGTACAACTCAAATCCAGCCCTGTCTCGTCATCTACTGTATTGCTACTTGGGCACCAAACGAGGACAGAACGCCTATCCGTTCCAGAAGAATTGCACGCACTGCACTGCCAATCTTGAGAATATACTACTATGCAATAGCATGGATGGCTTGTAGCAGACTGATGAATTCTGGTTGCATCAACGGTGCCATAATAATGTTTGCTCGTATGATTACCGTTACCAGCGCTGCACGGTGCATTTCTACTGCAGCGTTTTCTCCGTTGTGCTCAAATCCAAGACTATAATTGTAGCGAAAATGCTCAAGTTGATTCACGCCAATGAGAGAAAAAAGGCGTACACGAGAAGGCAAAGGTTGTGGTCGTTGAGCTGCGCGTCATGAAGTTGGAGAAGGTTGCCAAGGAGGTCGAGGACGGCATTGAGGAAACGTTGACCTACTGCGATTTTCCCGGCGAGCATGGGATCCGTATCCGCACCAATAACGTAATCGAGCAACTGCACTGGGAGATCCGACGCGGGAACCGCGTGGAGGGGACGTTCCCTGACGGCAACGTCGCTCTGATGCTGGTCTGTGACCGACGTCATTTATTATGCGTTTACTCATATCCGGATAGATTTATTTTTTAAAATGATGTATAATAGGATTTAATTATTTTATATGTTGCATTTATTTCAAAAATTAAAATTGCTTTAGGGAGATAATAGCTATGGCATATGAGTGGGGAAAATATATCAACGGTGAAGTTTTCATAGAAGATCCCATTATTATAAACAATGGAAATATTATTTCGACAGAGGAACTTGAAAACAAAGAGAACTTCAATATTAAACAAATTAAATATGAGGATTTTCCTGGGATAGAAGAGGGATATTGGTTTAGTAATTATTGGGAAGAAACTCCCAAATACATTATTCAAAAATGGAAAAAGGAAAAAATCCAGACAGAACCTTCTAGAGAACTAAAAGTGATTCGGAACCAATTTGAATATGCGTATTTCGAAATTTTGGAAATGATAGATTTGCTTGAAGATGAAAACAAAAGAATATTAAGTAAACATTTGGAAAAGCACAAACTACTCGAACCCGTTTACGAAGCATGCGCTGATTTATGGGGGGTTGGAAATGTTTTCAAGAAATTTGTTGGCAATAAATACACGCTTAAACAACTGTTTGAGGAAATTGATTTGCATCGGTATCTTGAAGAAAACGGCATGAAATTTGTCGAAGATGGTGATTTTTATTGTGATGCTTCAGGAACCCCCATAGTGAATTACTGCTATTTTAAAAGTAACTTTTTTAAAATGGATTCTCTCATAAATTTCACGACCACAAGAAATACAACATATCTAAAAATGTCTTATATATATTTGTATACCTTGCTTGATGAATACTTATTGAAATTGATCGGATTTATTTCTAGAATTGATATGAGGACAATGATAAAGTATATCCCGAATATTTCGATAAAAGACGTCATCGAGGCACAGAACAGGAATGATCTTGTTGGAAAAATTGTTGAACAACTTATCTATAAAATGGGCTGGAATTCAATGCAAGACAAAATTGAGTTTTTCGAAAATTGTGGAATAGGATTAGATGACACGCTTGTGGATAACTTGATTCTAATAGGTGAAAAAAGGAATATAATTGTTCATAACCAAGGGGTAGTAAATTATGATTTCATAAAGAAATTATCCAAAACACATCATAAAGATACATATAAAGTCAATGACACAATTGAAACAACAGTAGATATGTTGAAAGCTGATGCTTCAGTTATGAAGAAATATGTTGAAGAAATTTATAATGCTATATGTAACAAGTATTCCCTATTGCCTTTTTGTTGAAATTGACTATCTACTGTTCATTGATTGATATGAGCCGTCAGCTCTTAGCTGATTCCAAATGGCCGAACAAAGTTGCGGCAAAACAAATCAAAGATTTTCATCACTGTGTTAGTTGCAACAATTTGTTAGTGCCATATAAAGTATAGACCTCGGTTCAGACTGAACCGAGGTCTATACTTTCTCAATAAAGACATTTTATATGCAACAAATCAAAAAAACGCAGTATTGAATCTCCGCATTATAATTATTATCATAATGTGTGAACCCTTTCCAAGTATTCGCTCTCTTTTGCAAAAACCATTTCGCTCGAAGCATTCCATTCAAGGGTGTTAAGCGCTTGAACCTCATCCGACGTGATTTTTAGTATTTTTTCATTTTTATATTGTTGCTTTTTGGTCACAAGTAATGCGGTTTGTGGCGTAATTGGGTAGAATAGCTCCATATCTTCAGGCAGTCCGTTCCCATCAGATACTGAATGGGTATTTATAACCGGCTGATCTCCAACAATAAATTGGCTATTATCTGTATGAAGCAAAACTATAGAATAGTCGCTTATAATACTTGCTCCTGTATAAGAAGCAAGTATTAGTGATAACGGTATCCACATGTTTTCCGGACGGATATCCTTAAAATAGGGGTTCATATTCCGAGCATTTTCTAATGTATACAGTATTCCGTTGCGCATTTTTTTCGTTCGAAAATACTGATTCGCAAGAAAAAAGGAGAAATCTTCTCGGCCTATTTCACTCTCCCAGAAGCTTATATTGTCCTCTCTCAACAACTTAACATATTCCATTCCTTGAGTTTCTATTTTTCCATGTAGCTTTTCTATCGATTCTATATTATAATCTTTAAATTCCTGCGTTGCGGTTATCGCTTCAAACACTTTCTCATCATTTCCAGGCAAGCATTTCCCAACCGCTCTTGCAAATTTAAACGATGCACAATATAGATTCAGCCAATTCTCTCCCACGGTCTTTTGTATTCCTGTTTTTCCTCTAATCGTCATCCCATAAATAAGTTCTATTTCTCTTTTTGAAAGCTCTTTTACTTCATAAAAATAGTTCTCATGCGCAACATTCATCAAAGAAACCGGAAAAATTCTTCCCTCGCGCCTGCAAAAAATTTGACCTTTATTAGAATTATCTCTTGTCCATGGAGCCAAATAACTGCGCCAAATATAGTGTTGTTTTTTCGTTGTTTGATTCACAGAAATCCTCTCCCAAAATTCTTTCGCGCACATATCAGAAATAAACGCACTTTATCAAAAAGCACCCACTACAGCCGAAGTTCATTCTACTGCCTGTGGGTGTCTTTTATACGCATCAATGCATGCTATATATTCAATCACAATGTCTGGCTAAGTACAAACAATTTTACTCCAACAAAATCCTCCCGTGGATTTTGAGACAATAGATTTTCTATTTCCTCATCTATTCTCTCCTGCGTCAACTCTCCCATCTGCTCAAGTTCTTCTATAAAGTCCCTTTCTTCTTTATACGCATCTCTTCGCCCTTTTACAATTTCTGTCTCAGTGTCCGAAACGATCGAGCCATCGTTTAGTATTTTTCCATTAAGGCCGAGGTGATTTTGCAAGTTTTGACGCAATTGGTTTCTGATTATCCGTGTTCCATAGCTCTCTGCTATATCAATTCTTCCATCAGAATAATAAACAATGTTATCCATCATATCCTTATTTAGCGGATCCAAGTTTATAATGGAATCTTCTTTTTTTGCGTCACAGCAAAGCACACGGCGATGCCCATTAGCATCCCGGTCTTTTCCGCCTCGGCACGAAACAAACAGATTAGCATATTGGAGAGCTCTTTGTTTGCTTTTACTTAATGGATACAAATGCTCTATGACTGCACTATCCGAGTTGTTCTCCACCCGAGTCATGCAATAAACGCATAGTCCATGTTGCTTTTTCAGAAGTTCTGTCCTTATGCGAGTTTTATCAAGCGCATCAAAGAATTCTTCCCGAAGCCTCTTTGCTTGCTCCGCGTTTGGTATTTCCGGGATTTCGTTCCAGCCGTCTTTGGCTTTTTGGGCATCGATATCCTCTTGAATTTCCTGTGGGCAAGGCCCTTTATCTACAAAAATCATACTACTTCCAGTTTTTGCGCAATTTCATCCTCGCTTGCGCTCTCTTCACTTCCGTATTACCTTCGCCATAGCATTGAATCATTTTGTCTAAGGCGTTCTGAGCTGCTTGCTCATCGCGGCTATAAAACGCCTGCTCAAACGCATCTGTCATTTTTCTCAATTGCTGCGGGATTCCTAAGCTTCCCTGCCGTAAGGATACGACGTCATCGATTGAGTACGCATACGCACTGTGCAGCAGTGCTGCCCCATCTTCTCCAATCGACAAAAGTCTTGCTTCCTTGGAAGAAGAAATAATAATCGGTGAATGGGTTGCTACTATAAACTGTATTTTCGGGAATGAACTATGAAGCGCATCCAAGACTTTCCATTGCCATTTTGGATGCAAGTGCATATCGATTTCGTCAATGAACACCACACCACCAACCTGGCTGTAGTCATCTAAGCCGGGATTCAAAATTGCCGTTCTGAACGCCATTTCCATCAGCATCCACAAAAGAGACTGATAGCCGGCACTCAAATAGTTAATGGGTAAAGTCTTTCCATCTTCCGTATATGCAAGATCCTCAAATATGCGTGAAAACTCCACGACAGGCATTTCATCAAGGTCATTCATGCGCTGCATAAATAACCCAACAGCTTTTTTAAATGCCTCATATTCCGCCACTGCACCATACACCTTGAACTCGGCCATAGCCATTTTAAACGTCCAGTCCGTCAGGGCCTTTCGATCCAGCGATGAATCAAGGCAGCCCATATAACCGCAAACGCGGTCATTGAGTTTATTCTGCCCAAGTGAGTTTATTTGGGCTCTTTGCGTATCTGCAATTCTCGATGTGCTGAAATAGCAAATGAGTGGCAATACGGCTTCTTTCGTATTCAGATTCTGCTTACCTACCGCTGCAATCTCATTTCCAATATAGCGTGTTCTTGTCGCGCTTGTCTCATCCTCACGAAAAACTTCACACGTGTAATCGTTGCCATCATAGTTTATATGGCTCTTTACGTATGTCGGATGGAATCTGGTAACAAACTGTGATGCGTCACTGACTCTTTCGGTTTCAAAACGCACTTCTCTGGAAGTAATTCCTTTTTTTGTTACACCTTTCATTCTGCTGAAATATGGTTGAAGTGATAAAGACAGCGCCTCAAGGACTGTTGTTTTGCCAACGCCATTATTACCAATTAGCAGATTGATTCCCGGAGCAAATTCCAAAGACATTTCTGCAATGCCTTTGAAGTTTTTGATCTCGGTCTGTTCAATATACATTATAGATAGTCCCTTCTTTCGTTGACAAGGCGCCTTTCCTTGGTGGTAGATACTTTATTTTACCATATCTATAGAAAAACATCAATCCATCTTTCATTCTGGTCATATATTTGTACAACATTCATCAATCCAGATACTGTAATGCCAACGCAATTAACGATAAACAGCGGTTAAAGAAATAATCACAATGTCGTATATCTGTAATATCAATTTTGTTTGTTTCATGGTGCCTGATACAGAAACGATTGCCTATATTTGTTAGTACTCTAAATTCTTCCTCAAACAAGTCTTGATATTCACTCTGCCCTCCAGCCATATCATTGATAATCTTGTTTACAGAAGCCTTTTTGTCCAAATCAGTATAATATGTCTTTAGCCTTTCGAGTACATCCCATATTTTTTCAACCGCATCCCTATGAGATTGAAAATCAGGCTGCTGATGTCTTATTATCGCCGTTTCAAGCAATTCACGCAGTCCCGGCTCTTGAATTTTAGGCAATAGCCCTATTATCTCTGGAGATAAAACCGATGCCTCTACTGTATGCTCTATAAGGCCGTAATCATTTAGCTGGAAGGGCAAATTACTTTTCATGAATTCTGCATTGATTTTCGCGCGATATTCTGCTTTTTCGCCATTGGATAATTCATCATGCTGCAATTCTATAATATCAAATAAGGCTGGAGTGAATTGTCCAGCTATTGCACCTTCAACTCCCCCTGGCAAGAATTGAGCATATTGCAAATCTATTACTATGCCAATATCATAGCTTATAAATCTATTAATGGCCAACTTTAGCGCATCAGTGGTCTCTGTCCACGATTCATATCTGTTGGGCCGAACTTGTATTTGCTCACGAAAATCAAGCATAATTTCGCCAAGATGCCTCTTTGTATCCCAGCCGACCGCACCACTTATGCGATCTACACTCGGCCCATTTCCATATTCAATCAATTCCTTGTAGCGTTCAGAAAACAGATTTTCTGGCCATGTGATTTTGGGTGGTGCTATATACGGACGTGCTTCATATATATCGCGCCCCGAAATTTTCTTTGCAGGATATAGTTCGTAGCCATCTTCATGAAGTAATTCATTAAACTTCTGAAGATAGTCTCTCCACCGCGAATTTTCTATCCGGACTGCCGGATGCAGCATCATGCACAAAAAATGTAATAAAGCTTCGTCACCATCGCCTTGGCGCAAAGAAAATCGTTCATCCTGAAAGATCCAGTATTCATCTTCGTAATCGCCAAATCGGAGATGGCAACTTATATCTCCATATGCATTAGAATAACGGCTGTCTTGCGAGGGCATATTATCTAAGTCATACAGTCTTTCCAAGAATCCAAGCTCATCCAGTCGTCCATAATAGGGTATTTTAGCTGTGTAATGGGTAACATAGTCACTACTTATGCTGTCATATTGTAGTTCATCCAGAAACACTTCAAATCCATTGCGGATAACGTCAATGATGTCTTGCCGTGTCACATCCGAAATTTTATCCATCATAGTACTCTCATTCATTAGCAGATAATCTGTCGTGCCTTATACTGCCTCAGTAGGGATCATTTCTTTCCTATACTGCGCCAGTGACTTCCCTATCTCTTTCTTAAACACCCTGCTGAAATACAGCGGGTTCTCATACCCTACGATTTCGGAAATTTCCTTGATGTTGTAGGTCATCCGCTCCAACAGGCTTTGGGCGTTGACCATGCGCAAGGAGAGGATGTACTGGGCCGGGGACATACCTGCGTACTGTTTGAAATTGTGTATAAACCAGTTGGTGCTGATGTGCAGGGATTCCGCATAATCGTCTATGCTGATCTTTGTGTTATAGTTCTCGTTGAAGTAAGCCGCCGCGCGTTCAATTTGCTCTTGGACGTTGCCGGTGGTTTTTTTCTGTTCATGCTGTTGGCGGTCCACCAACAGCAGAATATCGTTGAACAGCGATGCAATATAGTCCTCGTACCCATAGCGGCACAGCTGCAACTCCTGAATGATTTTGCGGAACAACGCCTTGTAATCCGGCAGCACACCGCAGTAGAACACATGCTCATCGAGCGAGATGCCGTGATACTCCAGTATGTTCTTTACATCACTGCCTGTGAAGTGAATCCAGAAAACTTCCGGGTTATCTTCCAGATAATATACATATTTTTGGATTTCTTCCGGCTTGTAAAGCACCATATGGCCCGCGCTGACGATTTCTTCCTTGCCGTCAAACCAGAAATGAGTCTTGCCGTTTGCCACATATAAAATCTGGTAATCCCTGCGCCCTTTCTGCCAGTAAGTCGGTAGTTTGGGGCGCGTTTTCAGCCGGTAGGTGCCACAGCTGCCCACCACCAACGGCGTGGAGTTGTCTTTGAAATCTGTACGGGAATTGTTCAGATATCCAGCGTTAATGTACACAAAAATTCCCTCCTGTTTTTGTGAATATTGCTAGGTGCTTCGTCCATTTTACCTTCACTTTACAAAAAGCCATTGATTTTGTGCATATTTAGTGCAATACCGTTTATGTTTTATTGTATATAGAAATTGTATAATAATTTCAGACGAAGCGCAAGCAGAACTGTATAAATCACAGGAGGAGAATGGATGATTATTCCGCACTATTACGAGGACCCGCACACACTGCATGTGGGTACCATGTAAAATCGTGCCTATTACATTCCGGCATCCAGGCGCAGCGATGCTTTGGTCGAGCACCGTGAAACTTCGGACCGCTTCCAACTTTTGAATGGCAGTTGGAAGTTTCGGTACTACGCCAGCATTTATGGCTTGCAGGATGCTTTCTACGCGGTAGGCGATGATGCCTCCGCTTTTGACAGCATCCCGGTGCCCAGCGTATGGCAGAACCACGGCTACGACCACCACCAATACACCAACATCCGCTATCCGTTCCCCGCTGATCCACCGTATGTTCCTAAAGAAAACCCCTGCGGCGCTTACCTCTATGACTTTACCTACCAGAAAGATGCCGCTGCCCCTCGCGCATTTTTGAATTTTGAGGGTGTTGCCTCCTGCTTCTATGTCTGGCTCAACGGTCAGTTTGTCGGGTACAGTCAGGTCGCCCATTCCACAAGCGAGTTTGATGTAACGAAGTTTTTGAAGGACGGCACCAACCATCTGGCGGTCCTCGTGCTGAAATGGTGCGATGGCAGTTACATGGAAGATCAGGATATGTTCCGCATGAACGGCATTTTCCGTGATGTCTACCTGCTGCACCGACCGGAACAGTGCATCGAGGACTATTTCATCACCACCGACATCCACGGCAGTACCGCAGAGGTTGCTGTCCGCCTGCGTTACTACGATTCCGCCGTTGCCACCCGCATCACCCTCTACGATGCAGCCGGCACGATGGTCGGCAGCGTAACGCCCGTGGAAGCACCGGATGATGCGGCATTCCCCTATCATGCAGAAATCACCGTTGTTGACCCGACACTCTGGAATGCAGAGCAGCCCTACTTATATACCCTTGTGTTGGACACGCCTAACGAGACTATTACGGACCGTGTCGGCATCCGTGAGGTTCATGTTGCCAACAACCAGATTTATGTCAACGGCCAGTCCATCAAGTTCCACGGTGTAAACCGCCACGAATCCGACCCCGTCACGGGATATGCTGTTGGCTTTGAGCAGACGAAAAAAGACCTGCTCATGATTAAAAAGCACAACTTCAATGCCATCCGCACCAGCCATTACCCGGATGTGCCTTACTTCTACCAGCTCTGCGACCAGTACGGCTTCTTTGTCATTGATGAAGCCGACAACGAGAGCCACGGTGCGTCCGAATACTATTGCGAGGGCAACGAAAGCTGGCCCAACCACGTTGAAAACTGGAACAAGCCCATCGCAGACAACCCGGAGTTCACCGAGGCCACCGTAGACCGCACCCGCCTCTGCGTGGAGCGTGACAAGAACCGTCCCTGCGTCATCATCTGGTCGATGGGCAACGAGAGCGCCTACGGCTGCACGTTCGAAGAAGCGCTGGCATGGACAAAGAGTTTTGACCCCCGCCGCCTGACCCACTACGAGAGCGCCCAGTACCGCAGCAAGAACCGTAAATATGATTTCTCGAACATTGATATGTTCAGCAATATGTACCCTTCTCTCGAAAGCATTCAGGAATATCTGGACAACGAGCCGGACAAACCCTATATCATGTGCGAGTACAGCCACTGCATGGGCAACGGCCCCGGCGATTTGGAGGATTACTTCCAGTTCATTCAGAGCCATGACGGCTTGGTCGGCGGTTTCCTGTGGGAATGGTGCGACCACGGTATTTATAAAGGGAAGATGCCCGACGGCCGCGACATCTATTATTACGGCGGCGACCACAATGAGTGGCCGCATGACGGCAATTTCTGCATGGACGGTCTGGTCTACCCCGACCGCCGCCCGCACACCGGGCTGTTGGAGTTCAAGAACATCTATCGCCCGGCGCGTGTTGTGAAGTACGACCGGGAATCCGGCATGCTCACGCTGCATAACTACATGGACTTTGTTGATTTGACTGAGTATGCCGCACTAACCTATCAGGTAAGCTGCGACGGCAAGGTCATCGACAACGGCTTCATCCCCTACCCTGACGGTTTCACCCTGCCGCCGCACAGCGAAAGCGCCTTGCCGTTGGCCGTCCATATTCCCGACAAAGGCAAGTGTTTCCTGAAAATCTTCTACCATTGCAAAAAAGACCTGCCCTTGCGTTCGGAAGATCATCTTCTGGGGTTTGATGAAATCCTGCTGGAAAACGAAGACAGCCGCAACCAGAAAACCTTGGCTATGTGGAGTGATGCCCCTTCCAACAGCACAATCACTGTTCAGGAGACGGACCGCCATTTGACGCTGCGCGGCAAGAACTTCACCTACAACTTTAATAAGCTGACGGGTCTGTTCGCCGCGATGCAGTACGAGGATGCAGTCCTGTTGGACAAGGAAATGGAGTTCAACATCTGGCGTGCTCCTACGGACAATGACCGCAAGCTGAAGCTGGATTGGCTGGCTGCCCGCTATGACCACTGTATGACCAATGCCTACCGCACCGAGTATCAGGTGACGGACAGCGGTGTGACTCTGCGCGCCAAAGTCGGCATTGCACCGATCAGCTTGCAGAAATTCCTTGATTTGGATGTCTGCTGGACGGTTTCCAACAGCGGTGCAGTAACGCTGGCACTGCACGCTGAGCGCAACACGGTATTCCCCGAACTGCCGCGCTTTGGCCTGCGCCTGTTCCTGCCAAAAGAAATGGCCCGCGTCAGTTACTTCGGCATGGGTCCGATGGAAAGCTACTGCGACAAGCACCATGCTGCCAGCCACGACTACTTCAGTTCCACCATCTGGCAGCAGCACGAGGACTACATTCGCCCGCAGGAGAACGGCAGTCACTATGATTGCGATTATGTCCAACTGGATGGCGCGGGCATCAAGCTTACCGCTGTCGGTGCAAAGCCGTTCTGCTTCAACGCCTCGCACTACACGCAGGAAGAGTTGACTGAAAAGGCGCACAACTATGAGCTGCATCCCTGTGACAGCACCGTTCTCTGCCTTGACTATGCACAGAACGGCATCGGCTCTGCCAGCTGCGGGCCGCGTCTGGCGGAGCAGTACCGCCTTGACGACGCTTCCTTCGATTTCAGCATCCGTTTGATTCCTGAAAAAGCATAACCCCTACACAAAAGAATGGAGAAAATCTCATGTCTGAAAACACGGAAAGACGCTATTTAAAATGGTATAACAAAGTCGGATACGGCTCCGGCGATGTTGCAGGCAACGTGGTCTATGCGTTCCTCTCCTCGTTTGTTATGATTTACCTGACCGACACCGTCGGCCTGAATCCCGGCATCGTCGGCACGCTGATTGCTGTGTCCAAGCTGTTTGACGGCATTACCGACATCTTCTTTGGCTCGATGATCGACAAGACGCACTCCAAGCTGGGCAAGGCTCGCCCGTGGATGCTCTACGGCTACATCGGCTGCGCCATCACACTGGTCGGCATCTTCGCCATCCCCATGGGCATGAGCGAGTTTGCCAAGTACGCATGGTTCTTAATCTGCTACACTCTGCTGAATGCCGTGTTCTACACCGCCAACAACATCGCCTACTCTGCCCTGACCGCCCTTGTCACCAAGAACAGCGCCGAGCGAGTCGAGATGGGTTCCTACCGCTTCATGTTCGCATTCGCCACCAGCCTTGCCATTCAGTCTTTCACACTGCTGGCTGTCTCTGCACTGGGCGACACTGCCGAAGCATGGCGCACCGTGGCTATCGTCTATGCCATTATCGGTCTGATCGTCAACACGCTCTCTGTTTTCTCCGTCAAGGAGTTGCCGGAGGAAGAGTTTGTCGATACCACGGATAAAGCCGAAATCGAGAAAGACGAGAAGTACGGTCTTGTCGAAGCTGCCAAGCTGCTGGGTTCCAACAAATACTACCTGATGATCTGCGTTACCTACATTTTGCAGCAGATCTACGGTGCCATGATCAGCATGGGTACCTACTACACTGCTCATATCCTTGGCGACAAGAACCTGTTCGGCGTGTTCTCTTGGGCCATCAACATTCCTTTGATCATCGCACTGGTCTTTACCCCGACCCTCGTTGCCAAGATGCACGGTATGTACAAGCTGAATGTCGGCAGCTATGCCCTTGCTACCGTAGCCCGTGCGCTCGTTGCTGTGGCCGGCTATACTGGCACCGGCGATGTCAAGATGATGCTGCTCTTCACGGCCATCGCTGCACTGGGTCAGGGCCCGTGGCAGGGCGATATGAATGCCGTTATCGCCTCCTGCTCCGAGTACACTTGGCTGACGAAGCACAAGCGCGTGGACGGCACGATGTACTCCTGCACCTCGCTCGGTGTCAAGCTGGGCGGCGGTCTCGGCACCGCCATCACCGGCTGGCTGCTGGCGTTCAGCAATTATGATAAGGCGCTGGCTGTGCAGCCGGAATCCTGCATCAATATGCTGAAACTCATGTACCTCGTAATTCCCTTTGTGCTGGACGCCATCATTACCTTTATCCTCTCCCGCATGAAGGTCGAGGAGGCCAACGATAAGATTCGCGCCGAAATGAAAAACTGATATTCACTATTCTCCTTCTCAAAAAGGGCTTCCGCATCTGCTGGCGGAAGCCCTTTTTCTGTATAGTGCTTTACAGCGCAATCTTGGGGTTGTTACGCCAATGGAAAAGTACCAGATGGCATTTGCTGCGTAAAAAATCTGCCAAGAGCAGTGCTCTTGGCAGCAAAATCTTATTTTATTTCATTGTACGCTTGACGGGATGCGGTTCATGCTGAGAGGGGTGTTTTTGCTGCTTATTTGGGGTGTCAGCGGTTCAGGAACTGCAGAGCCAGTGCAAGCACCAGCATGTGTACAGGATAAAACGCATAGCAGAAATATTGGAACCACCGGCTGTGGTATCCCTGCCGCCCGCGATACAGCCAGATGGGGACGAGCGCCAGCAGCGCAAAGCCCTGCTGGCAGATTTCAAACGAAACGCCGAACAGCTGCACAGGGTACATCAGGCCGCCCAGCATCTCGACATTGAGCCAGTACAGCGCGAGCAGCTGTCCTGCCAGGCACCACCATGCCCGGCCACGGAAAAAGTAGAAAACCAGCACCGTCAGCACGCCGACAGCGTAGTAATCGACCATGCAGAGGATCCCCAGCACCGCCCCCGCCAGAATAACGCCGACTGCGGCCGCCGCAAACAGGGCAGGTTTTTGCTTTCGGCGCACCGTTTCCAGAAGATGCACCCCAAAAAGACCCATCAGCAGCGTCCAGATTACATTCTGGTGTACCGGGTAAAACCATGTCCCGCCGCACATCAGATTGAACGGAACCTCGGACAGCACGGCGAAGACCAGCATCCGCAGCGCGTATTTCCGGAAGCTGCGGGTGTGGAAGTACCCCTCCACCGCCATAAAGGCAAAGATGGGAAAGGCCAGTCTGCCTGCACAGGTCAGCCACTCCTGCGCAGGCAGCAGCGTGGCCCAGAGGTGGTCCATCAGCATAAGGGTCATAGCCAGAATGTGCAGGCCCGCTGTGCTGATGTCAAAGCGGCCTGCGCCGCTGGAAAGGTTTTTCTGATTCGTCATACGGTCATTCCTTTACAGTTGTTGATTTGCGGTGCGGCGGCATCAGTCGAGGCTTTGACATTCGACTGCAACCTTTATCACACCGTCCCGTTTGTTTTCAAACAGATCGTAGGCCTCCTCGATCCTGCTCAGGGGGTAAGTGTGGGTGATGAGCGGCTCGGTATTCAGCTTGCCCTCTGCGATGAGGCGCAGCGTTTCCTCGCAGTCGCAGCCATCGACACCGCCCGTCTTGAAGGTCAGGTTTTTGCCGTACATCTCCGGCAGCGGCAGGGTCTGCGCCGTGTCATACAGCGCGACCACCGTTACAATGGCATTGGGTCTTGCACACTCCCACGCAAGGCGGAAGGTGGAGGATGCGCCTGCGACCTCCAGAACCACATCGGCGCCGCCGTGCGCGCTGTTGGCCTGCACAAAGGCAGCGCACTCCTCCGGTGTGACCGTCAGCACCTCGGGATAATGCTCCTGCAGAAAGCGGATGCGGCCGGGGTCCTTTTCGCAGACGATGATCCGCTGCGGCTTTTTCAGCATAACGCAGAGCAGGGTGCATCTTCCCGTTTGCCGTCAGGCAGCAGAGTTTCGGGCTATACCGGCGGCAGAAGCGA
>OGXX01000723.1_pt1 | contig 36899 bp, 33 predicted proteins | sample 1576301 | NCBI WGS metagenome assembly OGXX01 (sample SAMEA3541469, study PRJEB24748) | human gut metagenome | biome: human gut; feature: human-associated habitat; material: faeces | place: China | collected 2012
TGTGATGGAGGAGATGCGGGCATATCGTGAAGTGATTCATGAAAACATAGATTATCAATATCATGCCAAAGAAGATGTGGATGAACTGGTAAAACAGATAAAAAAAGCGTTTTGATGGAATCGAATCTGTTATTTGCTACAGAGCTCAGCAGAGAAACATAATATGTAGTATCCTAATTTATATCATAAAATATCTTGGTATGCGGACAAATGTCTTTTGGTGATTGACATGATGGATAGAATTGGTTATAATCGGAATAATTACTGAGCGTATAACAAAGGAGGAGCACGAAGATGTATTCAATCGACGACGTAGCAAAGACAGACAAGGATATCGCAGATCTGATCGAGGCGGAGCTTGCACGCCAGAATTCCCACATTGAGCTGATCGCTTCAGAGAACTGGGTAAGTAAAGCAGTTATGGCAGCAATGGGAAGCCCTCTTACTAATAAATATGCGGAAGGATATCCGGGGAAGAGATTTTACGGCGGATGTTCCTGCGTGGATGAGGTGGAAGCTCTTGCAATCGAACGTGCGAAAGAATTATTCGGATGTGAATATGCAAATGTACAGCCACACTCCGGAGCACAGGCAAATATGGCAGTCTTTTTTGCAATGTTGCAGACGGGAGATACTGTAATGGGTATGAATCTGGATCATGGTGGACATCTGACACATGGAAGTCCTGCAAATATGTCCGGAACCTACTTCAAGCCGGTATATTATGGAGTAAATGATGACGGCGTGATCGATTATGAAGAAGTCAGAAGAATCGCCATTGAGAATAAACCAAAGCTGATCGTAGCAGGTGCAAGTGCCTATGCCAGAGTTATTGATTTTAAGAAATTCCGTGAGATCGCAGATGAAGTTGGGGCTTATCTGATGGTGGATATGGCGCATATCGCCGGTCTGGTAGCAGGTGGACAGCATCCAAGCCCGATTCCTTATGCAGACGTTGTGACTACAACCACACACAAAACTCTGCGTGGACCAAGAGGCGGCCTGATCTTAAGCAGCGCAGAGAATGCAAAGAAATTTAACTTTAATAAAGCAGTATTTCCGGGAATCCAGGGTGGTCCTCTGATGCACGTGATCGCTGCCAAGGCAGTATGTTTCAAAGAAGCGCTTCAGCCGGAATTTAAGGACTATGCGAAGATGATCGTTGAGAATGCGCAGGCACTTTGCAAAGGACTCCAGAAACGAGGAATTGATATCGTTTCCGGTGGCACAGACAATCATCTGATGCTTGTAGACCTCAGAAGTCTGGGCGTTACAGGCAAGCAGATGGAGAATCTTCTTGATGAAGTAAACATTACCTGCAATAAGAATGCAATTCCAAATGATCCCCAGTCTCCATTTGTTACAAGCGGTGTACGTCTCGGAACAGCAGCAGTTACTTCACGAGGCATGAAACCGGAAGATATGGATAAGATTGCAGAAGCAATTGCTATGACCTTAAAAGAAGAAGGCAGCCAGGAAAAGGCAAAGGCAATCGTCAAAGAACTTACAGACAAATATCCTCTGGTTGGATAAATAAATCATACAAAATAATGTATAAAAGCGAAATGCATGGTTCATGAGTGAACAGCACTTCGCTTTTATTTATTATGTCGCTGAATCGAGAAACTTATTTAACCAAATTATACCAAAATTATCCAAATAAAATCATGGATTTTTTTCAGAAAACGTAGTATAGTAACAATAGCTGATAATAAGTTACTGAGAACAGAGTGAACAGTAACGATGATATATCACAGTATATTGAAAACAATAACAGAGAGCAGGTGACAGAATTTGGAAAAAGTGATAATCATAGGTGCCGGACCTGCAGGAATTTCCGCTGCGCTTTATGCAGTTCGTGGAAATCTGGATCCCCTGGTGATCAATAATGGGATCGGTGCTTTGGAAAAAGCAGAGAAAATAGAAAACTATTACGGACTGGAACATCCGCTGTCCGGTCAGGAATTATATGATACAGGAATCGCTCAGGCGAAAGCACTGGGCGTACGAATATTGGATGCACAGGTTCTGGGAGTCGGCGGGTTTGATACTTTTGTGGTAAAAACTACAGAAGGTGAATTCGAGACTCAGAGTCTGATTCTTGCAACAGGAAGTAAGCGCGCTGCACCGAAGATCCCGGGTGTTAAAGAATTTGAGGGAAAAGGTGTCAGCTACTGTGCAATCTGCGATGCTTTCTTTTACAGAGGCAAGGATGTAGCAGTTCTTGGAAACGGTGATTTCGCCATGCATGAAGCAAAGGAATTGTCCAATACTGCTTCTACAGTAACCATTTATACAAACGGTGAAGAACCGGAATTTACACCTGAAGAAAATATCAGTGTAAACACAATGAAGATCCAGTCTGTAGAGGGCGATGATCTGGTATCCGGAATCCGTCTTGAACCTGATGTGCAGGCAGAGGAAATAAAGGCAGGAGCAGGTCAGCAGGCAAATGATTTCTGTCCTGCAGAGGGTGTATTTATTGCAATGGGAACTGCAGGCAGTACTGAGATTGCCCGCCAGATGGGAGCTGAACTTACGGAAAAAGGAAACATTAAAGTTAACGAAAATATGGAAACAACCATCCCGGGACTCTATGCGGCAGGTGACTGTACAGGCGGACTTCTTCAGGTGGCGAAAGCTGTATATGAGGGAGCACAGGCAGGTATTAATGCAGGGAAGTATGTAAGATCTTTAAAATAAAAAATCTAAAATAAAAACTGAAAATTTAACAGGGTTATAGTGTTGATATTATAAAACCAGAGAACTTACATTGCAAATTTTTATAAAGAATAAGCAAAGGAGATATAAATCATGGCAAAAGAGATTACAACAGCAAATTTTGAAACAGAAGTATTAAAATCTGAGAAACCGGTTCTTATAGATTTCTGGGCAACATGGTGTGGTCCATGTATGCGTCAGGGTCCGGTTGTAGAAGAACTGGCAGAAGAGGGATACGCAGTGGGAAAAGTAGATGTAGATCAGAATATGGCACTTGCACAGCAGTTTCGTGTAGTCAGCATTCCGACACTGATCCTGTTTAAAGACGGTGCGGAAGTGAAACGCTTCGTAGGTCTTACTTCCAAAGAAGAGCTGAAGAGTGCATTGGAAGGCTAAAGATTTATGAAGATTTTATTAGTGGCATGCAATGCAAAATATATTCATTCTAATCTTGCTGTTTATGATCTGCAGGCATATGCATCTGATTACGCAGATCATATTGTATTAAAGGAATATACCATCAACCAGCAGAAAGATGATATCATGCGTGATATTTATCTGGAGCATCCTGATGTGGTATGCGTGTCCTGTTATATCTGGAACCTTTCTTTTGTAAAAGAACTGATGGCAGATCTGATAAAGATTCTTCCGGGCGCCGACTTTTGGGCCGGCGGTCCGGAAGTTTCTTATGATGCGGAGAAATTCCTGACAGAAAACTCAGAATTTAAAGGTGTTATGGTCGGGGAAGGTGAAGAAACATTTAAAGAACTTGCCGGATATTATGTGGAAAAAAATCCGCAGGATCTGAAAAATATGACAGGAATCTGTTACAGAGACGGAGATCAGATCATACATAATGGATGGCGCCAGATCATGGACTTAAGCAGTATTCCGTTCATTTACAAAGATCTGTCTGAGTTTAAGAACAGGATCATTTATTATGAAAGCAGCAGAGGATGTCCTTTCTCCTGCAGTTACTGTCTTTCTTCCATTGATAAGAAACTGCGTTTCAGAGATACAGAGACAGTAAAGAAAGAGCTGCAGTTTTTTATAGACAATAAGGTTCCGCAGGTAAAGTTTGTAGACCGTACCTTTAACTGTAAACATGACCATGCAATGGCAATCTGGAAGTATATTAATGAACACGATAATGGTGTGACAAACTTCCATTTTGAGATTTCAGCAGATCTGTTAAGAGAAGAGGAACTGCAGGAAATGTCCACCATGCGCCCGGGTCTGATTCAGCTGGAGATCGGAGTACAGTCAACAAATCCGGATACGATTAAGGCAATTCACAGAACTATGGATTTTGAAAAACTGAAAGGAATTGTTGACAGAATCCACAGCTTTGGAAATATCCATCAGCATCTGGACCTGATCGCAGGACTTCCCTATGAAGATTACGACAGCTTCCGGCATTCCTTTAATGATGTCTATGCGTTGAAACCACAGCAGCTTCAGCTGGGCTTTTTGAAGGTGTTAAAGGGTTCCCATATGATGGAGATGTGCAAGGAATATGGTATTGTATACAAAACACAGGAGCCTTATGAGGTACTTTCCACGAAGTGGCTGGATTATGACCATGTTTTGAAGCTGAAAACTGTGGAAAATATGGTGGAAGTGTATTATAATAGTGGACAATTCCAGAATACACTTGAATATCTGGAAAACTTTTTCCAGGATGCTTTCTCGATTTATGAGAGACTGGGCAGCTTTTACATGGAAAAGGGCTATGGTGATGTTTCTCATACAAGAATGCGAAGATATGAGATCCTGCTGGAATTTCTTGAAGATGTGCCGGAGATTTCCATGGATCAGGTAAAAGACCAGATGGTATATGATCTCTATCTGAGAGAAAACCTGAAAAGCCGTCCTGGCTTTGCCAGAGATCAGAAGCCTTTTGAGAGACAGATATGGGACTTCAGAAAACGGGAAAAAGTGGCAAAGAATGCACATGTGGAAGTATTTGCAGATGGAACAGTGCTGCTGTTTAACTATGCAGACCGTGATCCGCTGACTAACAACGCTCATGTGACAGATGTGACGAAAGATGTGTTTGAGAACCTGAACAGAGATTAAAGAGGTGAAGAGAAATGGGAATGTTTAATCCAAAGAACCGTAAAGTGATCACAGCAATTATTGCAATCATTCTGGTACTGGCAATGGTAGTGCCGACAGTTCTGTCTCTGATCGTATAATAAATTTTCGGAGGAAAAGAATGAGACTGGGACAGGCGGCAATGGAGGCTCTGAGGGCAGAAATAACCGGATGCCTGAAACCGGGAGATGAACTGGTGGTGGCATGTCCGGTGGCTCTGAAAGGAACCTCTGTAATAGCAAAAAATAAAAAGGACAAACTGGCAGAGAGATTCTCTGCCGGTTTTATTCAGAATTGCGTTTCACTTCGGGACGATTATGGAGCTGGCAGTATTGTCTGGAAAATTGCGCAGGAGGCAGATGCCAGCGCATTATATGCTATGGGTGAGGGCGGCTTTTTAAGTGCACTCTGGAAGATGGCAGAAGCTTCAGAAGTAGGACTGGAAGCAGATTTCCGTAAGGTACCGATTCGTCAGGAGACCATAGAAGTGTGCGAGATTTTTGACCTGAATCCATATAAGCTTCAGGCAGATGGAGCAGTATTGATTGGAATCCGCGGAGGTGAAGCACTGGTACAGAGACTTCGCAATGAGGGATTTATGGCAGAGGTCATCGGTCAGACAAGCAGCGGCAATGACCGGCTTCTCTACAGTGGCGGCAGTGCCCGCTATCTGGAACGTCCGGCAGAGGATGAACTGCAGCAACTTCTCAAAGAGTAACTGCAGGAAACTTAAGAGACAATTTTCTAAGAAAAGACAGACGATTAATAACAAGAGGAATAAAAACAAAATGGCAAAATTAAATATTGTACTTCATGAGCCGGAGATTCCTGCAAACACAGGAAATATCGGCCGTACCTGTGTGGCAACAGGAACCAGACTCCATCTTATCGAGCCTCTGGGATTTTCCTTAAGTGAGAAAGCCTTAAAGAGAGCAGGAATGGATTACTGGAAAGATCTGGATGTAACTACATATCTGGACTTTGAAGAATTTCTGGAGAAGAATCCCGGGGCAAAGATTTACTATGCAACAACAAAAGCACCTCAGACTTATACAGATGTTCATTATGAAGAAGACTGTTACATTATGTTTGGAAAAGAGAGTGCAGGAATCCCGGAGGACATTCTGGTCAATAATCAAGAAACCTGCGTAAGGATTCCTATGATCGGAGATATCCGTTCTCTGAACCTGAGCAATTCCGTAGCAATTGTTCTGTACGAGGCACTGCGCCAGAATAATTTTGACCACATGAATCTGGAAGGACACCTGAGAAACTACGACTGGAAATAATCACAGTAAGCAGACTGGAGGAGTTATATGCCAAATACCACAAAAGCAGCTCTGGAAGAATCCCTGAAACGGCTTCTTCTGAAGAAACCTCTGGACAAGATCACGATAACAGATATTACCACAGACTGTGGAATAAGCCGCATGGCTTTTTATTATCATTTCAAGGATATTTATGATCTGGTTGAATGGTCCTGTGTGGAAGATGGGACAAAAGCCCTTCAGGGCAAAAAGACTTCTGAGTCCTGGACAGAAGGGCTGACCCAGATATTTGAGGCAGTGCTGGAAAACAAACCGTTTATTATGAATGTTTACAGAAATGTGGACAGGGAGCGGATAGAAAATTATCTTTTTAAATTAACCTATGATCTGATCGTGGGTGTGGTGGAAGAAAAAAGCAAGGGTCTGAATATCGCAGAAGAGGATAAGAAATTTATTGCAGACTTCTATAAATATGGTTTTGTGGGAATCATACTTGAGTGGATCAGGGAAGGGATGAAAGAAAATATTGAAGATCTGGTAAGAATGATGGATTTGACACTTCGCGATACAGTGACTACATCTATTCATAACTTTCAGAAAAATAATATGGAAAAATAATCATATAAAAATTCTTTACAAAAGCCGCAGGGTGATAAAAAACTTATCATTCGGCGGCTTTTGTAAATTGTAGAATCATATTTTAACTGTTAATATACAGCCATAGCAACAAACAAATCATTCAGACGGATGAAATGCTTATGATATGGGAAACATACAGATAAGAATGTAAAAGTCATGAAGATGTCTTGACGGGAAATGGGTAAAGCAGAGAGAACGAAAAGCATTTAAAATCACAGAGCTGAAAGAACTTCTAAAGAAGAATTGAAGAAAGGTGGATGTGTATTATGAGTAAAAATAAAGGTTTAGGACTTGTATCCGCATTGGCAGTTGGAGCAGGCGTGGCAGCAGTGGCAGCAGGAAAGAAGTATAAAACAGCTGAGACAAAGAAAAAAGAAGATTATGACGCACTTCATAATACAAGTGAATATCGCAATACAGAACGTGGAAAATATGAGAAAAACAGTAAGGGAATTTATTATACAAACGGTAACTATGAAGCATTTGCACGTCCAAGAAAGCCGGAAGGCGTAGATGATAAACATGCTTATATCGTAGGAAGCGGACTGGCTTCTCTTGCAGCAGCCTGTTTCCTTGTACGTGACGGACAGATGCCCGGAAAGAATATCCACATTCTGGAAGCAATGGATATTGCAGGCGGTGCATGTGACGGTATCTTTGATCCGAGCCGCGGATATGTGATGCGTGGGGGACGTGAGATGGAAAACCATTTCGAGTGCTTATGGGATCTTTTCAGAAGTATTCCATCCATTGAAACACCTGGTGTATCTGTACTTGATGAATATTACTGGCTGAATAAGGAAGACCCCAACTATTCTCTCTGTCGTGCAACAAAAGAGAGAGGCAAGGATGCTCATACAGACGGTAAATTCAATCTGAGCCAGAAGGGCTGCATGGAGATCATGAAGCTGTTCATGACAAAGGATGAAGATCTTTATGACAAGACAATTGAAGATGTATTTGACGATGAAGTATTTGATTCCACATTCTGGTTATACTGGAGAACCATGTTCGCATTTGAGAACTGGCACAGTGCACTGGAAATGAAACTGTACTTCCAGAGATTTATCCATCACATTTCCGGACTTCCGGATTTCAGTGCCCTGAAATTCACAAAATATAATCAGTATGAATCTCTGATCCTGCCAATGCAGAAATATCTGGAAGAAGCAGGCGTTGAATTCCAGTTCAATACAGAGGTTACAAACGTACTCTTTGAGTTTGAAGGCAATAAGAAGATTGCAAAAGCAATCGAGTGTAAGGTGAATGGCGTAGAAAAGGGAATTGTTCTTACAGAGAATGATCTTGTATTTGTGACAAACGGAAGCTGTACAGAGGGAACCATCTATGGCGATCAGAATCATGCACCGAACGGAGATGCAGAAGTTCGTACAAGTGGATGCTGGAGTCTCTGGAAAAATATCGCAAAACAGGATCCGTCCTTCGGACATCCTGAGAAATTCTGTTCTGATATTGCTAAGACAAATTGGGAGTCAGCAACAGTGACTACTCTGGATGATAAGATCATTCCTTATATTACAGATATCTGCAAACGTGACCCGAGAACAGGCAAGGTTGTTACAGGCGGTATTGTAAGCTGTCAGGATTCCAGCTGGTTATTAAGCTGGACGATCAACAGACAGGGACAGTTCAAGGATCAGGACAAAGACAAGGTTTGTGTATGGGTATATGGTCTGTTTACAGATGTACCTGGTGATTATATCAAGAAGCCTATGAAGGAGTGTACAGGTAAGGAAATCACAGAAGAGTGGCTCTATCATCTTGGCGTTCCGGTTGACCAGATTGAAGACATGGCTGAGAACAGTGCAGTTTGTGTACCGACCATGATGCCTTATATTACAGCATTCTTTATGCCGAGAACAAAGGGTGACAGACCTGATGTTATTCCGGATGGCTGTGTAAACTTCGCATTCCTCGGACAGTTTGCCGATACACCAAGAGATACTGTATTTACTACTGAATATTCCGTAAGAACTGCTATGGAGGCTGTATATGGACTTCTTGGTGTTGACAGAGGTGTGCCGGAAGTATGGGGCAGTGTTTATGATATCAGAGAATTACTGGATAGCAGTGTGAAGCTGATGGATGGAAAATCTCCACTGGAGATCGAACTTCCGGGACCACTGGATATGCTGAAGAAACCGCTTTTGAAAGCTGTTAAGGGAACTGTGGTCGAGAAAGTACTCAGAGATCATGATGTGATCAAAGATTATATGATGTAAATATAGAGATGTAAGTGATATGAAAAGGCTGCAGGAGATATCCGGCAGCCTTTTTGTAAAGCCGTTAAAAGTTGATGGAAAGTTGCTTTGGTAAAGAAAAAACAGGTTGCAAATTAAAAAGACAGATGATAATATATAATGAAATATATAGAAAAAAATGATTGGGACAATAAAAAGTCTGAAAAAAACAAGTAAATATGATAATATATTGGAAGCTTTGCTGTAATAATGAATATGTAGCGCAGGAGGGCTTTCAAGGGAGTGAAGGGAGGTTTTTTTATGGAACTTGAGATGTATCGCAGGTATTCGCAGATGGCAAGAGGTATTGAGAAGGCTGAGCTGGTGTTTAAAAATGGGCGTGTGTTCAGCTCTGGTACGGGAGAATTTATTGATGGTGATGTGGCTGTTGCAGATGGAATTGTGATCGGAGTCGGTACATACGAAGGAGAGACAGAGATTGATCTGGAAGGAAAAGTAATCTGTCCGGGATTTATCGACAGTCATCTGCATCTGGAATCTACTCTGGTGACGCCGGGTGAGCTGGTCCGGCAGGCTGCACAGTGTGGAACTACAACATTTATTGTAGATCCTCATGAGTCTGCAAATGTATCCGGTACGGATGGAATTGATTATATCCTGGATCAGACAGAAGATGTACCGGCGAATGTATATGTAATGATGCCTTCCTGTGTTCCGGCGACTCATGTGGATGATAACGGGTGTATTCTTACAGCAGGAAAGATGAAGGGATATCTGGAACATCCGAGGATTCTGGGACTTGGTGAAGTGATGGATGCGCCTTCTGTGATTAACGGAAGTGTTGCCATGCATGAAAAGCTTCAGCTGTTTCAGGACAGAGTGAAGGATGGCCATGCACCGTTTCTGGCACCTGGGGATCTGGCTGCATATGTACTTGGCGGAATTGACACAGATCATGAGTGTGTGGATTATGAGTATGCAATGGCTGAGGCAAGAAATGGAATGCAGGTATTGATACGTGAGGGAAGTGCTGCAAGAAATCTGGATGCTATTGTGAAGGGGATTGTGGAACACCATACAGATACGTCAGGTTTCTGCTTCTGTACTGATGATAAGCATATTGAAGAAATCCGTAAAGAGGGACATATCAATTATAATGTAAAGCGTGCAGTACAGCTTGGACTTCCTGTTGAGAAAGCACTGCAGATGGCGACGATTCAGCCTGCAAGATGCTATGGTTTATACAGACTTGGAATGATTGCACCCGGAAGACAGGCAGATTTTGTTATTCTGGATAATGTGACAGATCTGAATGTTGTAGATGTATATCATTGTGGTAAGAAGATCATTAAAGATGAGAAAGCAGAATTGAAACCATGTCCTCCATATCTGAAAAATACAGTTCATGTATCTGGGTTCAGTGAGGAACGTCTGAAACTGAAACATCCGGGAACAAAGGCAAGAGTGATTCAGATGCTTGAAAAACAGATTGTGACAAGGGATGTTCTGGAAGAGGTTCCATGGATAGAATCGGATGGTGAGAAATATTTTGCTCCGGACGGGGAATATCAGAAGATTGCAGTGATCGAGCGTCATAAGAATACGGGCAAGATGGGAGTGGGCATTATAAAAGGCTATGGAATCCGCGGCGGAGCCATTGCTTCCAGTGTTTCTCATGATTCCCACAATATTATTGTAGTAGGAGATAATGATCGTGATATGGCTATTGCTGTAAAAGAAATGATGCGGACGCAAGGTGGTTATACTCTGGTATGCAATGGAGAGATTTATGGAACCTTACCACTTCCTGTCATGGGCCTGATGAGCGATGCCGGCTACGAGAGTGTAAACGAAGCACTTGCAAAAATGATTCCGAAGGCCCATGAGATGGGAGTGAAAGAAGGATTTGATCCGTTTATCACCCTGTCATTTATGGCACTGCCTGTGATTCCTGAAATCAGGATCACACCGAGAGGAATCTATCTCGTAAATGAAGACAGAATGCTGAGAACACCGTTTAGTTAAGGTGGGTGAAATGTCTTAAATGCATTATTTACAAGGATTGCCATAGAATAAAAAAATACCGTAATAAAAGTAAATGATATATACTTTTGTTACGGTATTTTTTATAGCAGTCCTCTCAGACACGCTCCAGGTAAGAGGGTTGTTACAGGTATATTTAAGACAATATTTTTCAAGTGAAAGAAATTTATTTCGTTTTCTCCAGAGTAAAGATAAATTCGGTTCCCACACCTTCTGTACTGATCACATCAATATTCTGGTTATGTGCATTGATGATCTCTTTGACTATAGAAAGTCCAAGTCCGGTGCCTTTACGGTCTTTTCCGCGGGATGCATCAATTTTGTAGAAACGATCCCAGATTTTGCCCAGGCTTTCTTTGGGAATGCCGGTTCCGTAATCTTTTACAGAAACGAAGACCTTACCGCTTTTTACAGTTGTTTCAATCTGAACAGAGGAATTATCATTGCTGAATTTAATGGCATTATCAAGAAGGTTGTAAAGAACCTGCTGAATCTGTTCCATATCAGCTCTGACATAAAGTTCATGTCCGGAGAGCAACAGCTCCAGACGGATCTGGCGGCTGGTACAGATGCCTTCAAATGTAGCTGCTGTGTTTTTGATGGTATCATTGATATCAAAACGCTGAATGTGCATCATCCGTTTTTTCATATCCAGTTCATTCAGAGTCAGAAGACTGCGGGTGAGTTTTTCAAGACGTTCAGATTCAAAAGCGATGATCTTCAGATACCGTTCCTGCATCTCATAGGGGATGGTACCGTCCAGTATGGCATTGACATATCCCTTGATGGAGGTAAGGGGAGAACGGAAATCATGAGAGACATTTGCAATGAATTTACGCTGATATTCTCCGTTTTTGTTCAGTTCATCGGACATATAATTCAGGGTTTTGGCAAGATATCCCATTTCATCATCAGAAGTAACGTCTATTTTATATGCAAGATTACCTCCTGCATATTCACTGGCACCTTTCATGATCCTGGCCAGGGGCTTACGTATGTAGTGGCTGTAAGCCCAGAGCAGAAGACTGGTGGCTGCATAGCACAGGAGAAAGATTACCTGCATGATAAAAAGAATACTGCTTCGGCTCTGATAAAGGTTTGTCATCGAATAATGGATTGCCACGTAACCTTTGGTTTCCATATCAGAGGTGATCGGGGCAATAACACTCAAATGATCTGTTTTAAAGAAACCATAAAACTTTCCAATCTGATAATAGTTGCTTCCCCATTTGGAAGCATCGAATTCTTCCAGTGGGATTGGATCCCGGACGTCAATATTTTTCTGTGTACTTACAATGATTTCACCGTTACTGTTGATGATCCACAATACAGCATCCTGAAAATCGGAAATTGCACATAAGTGTTCCTGAAGAGTATCTACTGTACTGGAAGAGATATTGCTTTTAACTGCTTCGTTAGATGCAATATTGTGTGCTTCTGTATAGAGTGCGGCACTTAAAGAGTGTTCCAGATGCTTTTCCACCATATAAGAACCGCCGAGGGTTATGAGGAAAAATCCCAAAATCCCGATGAGAATATAAAATCTCAGGAATTTTGTGGAAAGATGATGCTGTTTCATGGATTTTTTACCTCAAATTTGTATCCGATTCCCCATACGGTGGCAATGGACCAGTGAGGATTGTCTTTGATCTTTTCACGAAGACGTTTGATATGAACGTCTACAGTACGGGTATCACCGATGTATTCATAACCCCAGATGTGATCCAGAAGCTGTTCACGGGTAAATACCTGGTTTGGTGATGCTGCAAGGAAATAGAGAAGTTCCAGTTCCTTTGGCGGCATATCAACCTGACGACCCATATATGTGACTGCATAGTTTGTCAGATTAACGGTCAGATCCGGGTAAGCAACACATTTTTCACTGGAAGAAGGCGCTGGCTGTTTAACCTGGAAACGGCGCAGGACAGCACGTACACGGGCAACCAGTTCCTTGGAATCAAAGGGTTTGATCATATAGTCATCTGCACCCAGTTCAAGTCCGAGAACCTTGTCAAAGGTTTCGCCTTTTGCTGAAAGCATAATGATGGGAACATCAGAGGTATGTCGGATTTCACGACATACCTGATAACCGTCAATTCCGGGAAGCATCAGATCCAGAATGATCAGATCCGGGCGGAAGGAGGCAAATTCCCTTAACGCTTCTTCTCCGTCATTTACGATTTTTGTCTCGAAGCATTCTTTGGTAAGATACAGGGCAATAAGCTCTGCGATATTGTTATCATCATCAACAATAAGGATTTTCTGTTTGGAAACCATGGCGGTCCCTCCTATTTCTTAAATTCTACAATAGTAACACCTGCATCTCCTTCGCCGAATTCTCCAAGGCGGAAGGATTCCACATGCTTCTGGCGCTTCAGATAATTGTGTACACCTTTTCTCAGAGCACCGGTTCCTTTACCATGAACAATACGGACAGATTTCAGATGAGCGATATAAGCATCATCCAGATATTTGTCAAGCTCTGCAACTGCTTCATCTACCGTTTTGCCAAGCAGGTTGATCTCTGTGGATACATGGGCTGCTTTTGACATGCGGATTTTACCTGCACCTGTACGCTGCATGGTTGGTGTGGTGATCTCTGCTTCATCGATCAGTTCCAGATCAGAGATGTGAACCTTGGAACGGATGATACCCATCTGAACGAAGAGGAAACCTTTGTTGTCCGGACGGCTGCTGACAGTACCTTTCAGATTCATGCTGAGAACCTTAACTGCATCTCCGAGGGAGATATCTTTGGCTGTGAGTTCCTTCTTCGGTTTCTTTGCAGCAGTTTTCTGAGTCATGCCTTTCTCTGCTTTATTCATATGTTTGCGCAGATTCTGGCGTTCTTTTTCCACAGCAGAGAGATCCACATGGTCTTTCTGGAATTTGTGGAACATCTTCATAGTCTGGTCTGCATATTCCTTGGCTTCGCGGAGAACTGCATGAGCTTCCTCATTGGCCTGACGGATGATGCGGTCTCGCTGCTCGTTCAACTTCTCCTGTTTGGATTCCATTTCGGATTTCAGAGAGGCAATTTCCTGTTTATACTGTTCAATCTCGTGGCGTTCATTTTCAATAGTTATACGGCTGCTTTCCAGGGAACTGAGAACATCTTCGAAAGATTCATCCTGTTCACTGATCTGTTCTTTGGCCTTATCGATGATATAGTCCGGAAGTCCAAGCTTGGAAGAAATGGCGAATGCATTACTTTTCCCGGGAACACCGATCAGCAGGCGGTAGGTCGGGCGGAGCGTTTCCACGTCAAATTCGCAGCAGGCATTTTCTACACCTGAGGTGGAGAGTGCATATACCTTCAGCTCACTGTAATGGGTGGTTGCCATAGTGCGGATTCCCTGTTCATGAAGATGGGAAAGGATCGCAATGGCAAGGGCAGCACCCTCTGTCGGATCTGTACCTGCACCAAGCTCATCGAAAAGGACAAGAGAGTGACGGTTGGCTTTTTTCAGGAAAGAAACCACGTTGGTCATATGTGAGGAGAATGTACTTAATGACTGTTCAATACTCTGTTCATCACCGATATCAGCATAAACTTCTTCAAACAGTGCAAGCTCTGAGCGGTCCAGTGTGGGAATATGAAGACCGGACTGGCCCATGAGAGTGAGAAGTCCGACAGTCTTTAAAGATACAGTTTTACCACCGGTGTTCGGACCGGTGATAACAAGCAAGTCGAAATCATCGCCGAGACGGATATCAATGGGAACAGCTTTCTTCTTATCAATGAGAGGGTGGCGTGCCTGTTTCAGACGGATGCGTCCTTCATCATTGAAGATTGGTTCTGTTGCATTCATATCCATGGCAAGGGATGCTCTGGCAAAAATGACGTCAAGCTGTACCATGATATTAAGATCTGCGCGGATAGAGTCGGTCTGTTCTGCAGTTTGCTGGCTCAGGGTGGAAAGGATCACTTCAATCTCTTTTTGTTCTTCCAGTTCCAGCTCGCGGATGTCATTATTTAGTTTTACGATTGCCATAGGTTCGATAAATAAAGTAGAACCTGTGGAGGACTGATCGTGTACCATACCCGGAACCTGTCCTTTGTATTCTGCCTTGACCGGAATGCAGTAGCGTCCGTTTCTCATGGTAATAACGGAATCCTGCAGATAATTGCGGGCACTTCCGTTTACAAGAGAGGAGAGCTGTGTATGGATCCTGTCTCCGGTAATCTTCATGTTTCTTCGAATCTGGCGGAGGTTGCTGCTTGCATCATCACTGATCTCATCTTCTGAGAGGATGCATCTGCGGATCTCTGTTGTAAGAGGAGTCAGTGGTTCCAGTGCCTCGAACATCCCGTCCAGAGAGTCCGGGAGAGAATCACCGCGCTCACTTCTGGAATAAGCTTTGACACGATTGGTGTTCTCAAGAAGGCTGCAGATGGCAAGAAGTTCACCAATCCCCAGAGAACTTCCGATTTCCAGACGTTTCAGAGAACCACGCACATCTTTGACGCTGCCAAAGGAAATATTTCCTTTCTGGAAAAGACGGGTAAGTGCATCTCTGGTCTGAGTCTGCATATGTCGGATTTCATCAATATCTGTGGATGGCTCCAGCTTCCGGCAGATTTCTTTTCCCATGGAAGAGGAAGCCTTGTCTGTCAGCATATTGATGATTTTATAATATTCAAGTGCTTTATATGCTTTCTGATTCATTGTCTGTTTAAATCTCCTGATAGATATCTTTATAATTTGCTGTCCCTGATATTATAGCATTTTTTGTTATGGAAATGTACTCCGGGATTATAGCAATTCTAAAAAAATAATTGTAACTGTGTAACTGTGGTTACTGTTCATACACCACTATCCCGCAAGGTGTTTTGGCATGAATATGCCAAAATCCCGAGGCATACAAGCCAAAATTCCATTGCCGCAGGCAATCTGGAATGAATTTTGGCTAAGTTACTGTGAAATAAGCAGTTACAAATACTTTTCCTATTATATATGAATACATTTTATAACACCTATCCTCATAATAATTTTAGCACATCATACATTTGTTCGTCAAGAACAAAATAAATTTTGATATAACTTACTTCACAGTAAGTTTTTTTCTACTTCATTGAAACGTTAGTTTCTCCATAGACCAATATCGGATGGTCGCCCCCCTACTTATTTTTGTTTCCCTTAATTTTGTTATATTATTTTCATATATTGTTTTATTTTTTTAAACATTATGTTTATACTTGCATTTAAATTTCTTTCTAATTCATTATGACATTTTGGACATTCATAGTTCCTTATTTTTAAATCTTTTGTTTGTTCATTTTTATACCCACATACATTGCATTCTTGACTACTTGGATAATATCTATCTATTTGTATTAGTCTTTTATTTTTCCATTCTGTTTTATATTTTAATACTCTTACGAGTTCATTTAACGGATTTAATGTTAGTTGTTTTGCTATTCTATGATTTTGATACATTTTCTTTATGTCCAAGTCTTCTATTGCTATTATGTCATTTTCTTCTATTATTTTATTCGTTATTTGATATATTAAATGTTTTCTTGCATTTTTTATTTTTTGCCACATTCTTTGTATTTTTTGTATTATTTTATTTCTATTTTTACTTCCTTTTTGACTTCTTGATAAGGCTTTTTGTAGTCCTTTTATTCTTTTTTCATTTATTTTTATTGTGTTTTTTATTTTTTTATTATTTTTTTCACTCCAAGCTTATAATCTTGGAGTATTATTTTGAGCCATTAAGTCTCAAAATAATATATCAACCATATCTATCATATAGAAGCCATAACTACATATACAAAATAATTATATTATTTAAATGCACCATCATCATTAAATATAACATTAATAGAATAATTTTTCATTTTATCTATAACATCTTTTTTATCTTTACCATCAAGTAAAAAAGTCTTATAATTACTTTGTTTACATGGAATAAAAGTATAATTCATATTACCTTCATTATTAATAGTCACAGATAATATTCCCGTATCTTTAGTTTCTTTATTAAATATAAAATCTCCTAAATTATAAGCAATTAACTTATTATTATATATCTCCATACCCTGAAGTACATGAGCATGACTACCAATAACTAAATCAGCTCCCATATCAATATATTCTTTACCAGTAGTAAGTTGAACATCTTCAAGTTCATTTGAATCTTCTTTTCCCCAATGAATTAGTAGTATAACAAAATCACTCTTTTCTTTTTCTTCTTTTATTCTCTTAAGCAACAATTCATTATCATAGCATCTAAATATTCCACTAGAAGTTTCAGTTGCGCCAGGAGTAACAATATTCTTTTCAGCTCTACTTGAAGATAAAAAAGATATTTTATAACCATTAGCAATATAGTAAAAAGCAGAACTTGCCTCTTCTATATTAGAACCACCGCCAACATGACTAATATCATATTCATCTAAATATTTAATAGTATCAAGAAAAGCATCTTCTCCATAATCATATGCATGATTATTAGCAATAGAAACAATATCAACACCCATTTCATCATATATTTTTAATCTTTCAGGTCTTGCTCTAAAATTATATAATTTATTAAGTTTAGTTCCTCTATTACTTATAGTAAACTCATTATTAGCAACCATTATATCACTAGATTTCATAATATTGACAACATTATCATCTAGTATACCGTAAACACCTTTACCTCTTGAATCATAATAAGGCATTATATCAAAATTATCTGCTAAAGATATATCACCAACAAAACTAATAACAGTTTTATCCTTATTATTAATTATCTTTACTTTATCATTATTATCATATATACCATTATATTCATCAAGTAACACTCTATAAGTTTTTCCAAAAATATCATGCCATATTTTATTTGTATAACTATTATTAGTATAAGCAGTCAAAATATTATTTAAAGTATCTATACCATACTCATCACATACATACTCTAAAAAATTATTATCTAATTCATTATTAAAAGAGACAATATCCTTAATAATATTATTTTTATTATTTACAGCAGTAGAACAGCCACAACATAGTAAAGAAACAACAATACATAAAAATTTAATAATTTTATTTACCACTATAAACCTCATACCATTCTTTTAACTTACTAGTACCAGAAGATACCAATTTTTTAATAAAGTCCCACCCTATTTTACAGTTATCTTTAACATCTTTAAATATTTCTTTAGCAGTATTACATCCATTTTCATAATTTTTACATATTTCAGTTGAAATATCTAAATATAAAGTAACCAATTTTTCTTTAACGTTATTATATATTTTACTACCATTACTAGAGATTGTTTCTTTATAGCCTGGAATATACTCTTCGATTTTATTATCTATTTTTAAAGCAATACTAATAATTTTAAGCTTTGCAGTACTACTCAAATCATTAAAAGTATGTCCTTTAATTTTACCATCATAAAATATAAAATCAACTATAGTAATAAAATATTCTTTAGCTTTATCTTTAACATTATCCCAAGAATTATTGTTAACTTCATCATACTTTTTTTCAAAGTAATTAACAACATCTTCTTCAGATGTAACAGAATCATTATAGTTATCATCACTATTATCTTTAATATTTACATCATTACTATTTTGATCGTTATCTTCTTTGCTTTCATTTTTTGTATTATTTTCTGTATTATTTTCTTCATTATTTTCATTGTTATTTATTTCAAATTTTTCCATTTTGTCAGTTTTATTCTTAATAATTAAAAAACTTACAGTTGCAATAAACAATACACTAATAGTAACAATTAAAATCAAAATTTTCTTTTTACTCATACACATCACAACAATATAATATCATTAAATCTACAAAAATACAATATTGACATAACAACATATTTAAAGTATTATATATAAATGCAAGGAGTTAGAACATGAAAAAACAATACGTAACTGTAGGAACAGAAACAATTTCAAGTAATATTTTTAGAAAAATATTACGTCCACTAAACAATTATACTTTTAAGCCTACTGGTGGTCTTTGGGCAGCTGAATTTAATAAATATATTATTAGTGATTGGTATGAATATATGATAACTAAGGATTCATATTTACAAACACTAAAAAGTTTTAAAGTAGCAGCCATCTTTACATTAAAAGATGATGCAAAAATACTAACAATAGATTCTTGTAATCAAATTAAAGAATTAGCAAAAAAATATCCATCATATCATCACATATTAGGATTATGCGAGCCACTAACCACCAAAAATAAAATATTTGATTTTGAAGAATTATCAAGAGAATATGATGGTGTTTATATTAATTATTATGGAATAAACTTTTCAAGAGAAATAGAAACTTTTAAAAATTGGAGTATAAATACACTTCTGCTATTTAATATTGACTGCATAGAAAAATATCAAAGTATTAATATAATGCCACAAAATCCATACGATAGCGAAGACTTACCTCAAATAATTAGTACAAGTAATGATAAAACAATAAACAAACCATGTGATATTTACACACACCTATATTTATACACAAAAAACTTATTCAATGAATTATTATCATTTTATCCAAACATAACTGACTATGATAATTACCTCGAAACAATTGCGGAAATTATAAAAAGATGCAAAGTATTAATAACTAACGAAAAATCAAAAGAAATTAAAGAACTATTTAAAACATTAGAAAATGAAAAAATACCATTATTTAATGAAAGGCAAAAAGAAATAGCCATTTACAATATTATTTTAAATTATTTATCAGAATATTTAATTAATAGCAAAGAAATTATAAAAGAATTACCCAAATCTATGATAAAGCAAAGAAAATGGTATGAATTTTAACTTGCTCTATCATAAATAAAATGATATAATCTTTATGCGGAGGAATCATTATGATAGATATAATAGTTGATACTATAATAGATGTATTAAAATTAATACCATTTTTGTTTGTTGCTTTTCTATTAATTGAAGTTTTAGAACATAAATTAACAAGCAAAAATAAAAACATTATAACAAAATCAAAAAAATTTGGTCCAGTAATAGGATCCCTTCTTGGTATCATACCACAATGTGGTTTCTCAGTAATGGGAACAAATCTATATATAACAAGAATAATATCACTAGGTACACTCTTTTCAATATACTTATCTACAAGTGATGAGATGTTGCCAATACTTATATCAGAAAAAGCAGATATCAAAATAATATTACAAATAATTTTAATAAAAATATTGTTTGGTATATTCTATGGAGTATTAATAGATTTGACTTTAAGAAAAATAAAGAAAAAGCAAGATAAAACAAACTATGAAATATGTGATAAAGAACATTGTCACTGTGAAAAAGGAATACTAATATCATCAATTAAACATACCTTAAACATAGTATTATTTTTATTTATTACTACGCTTATAATAAATATAGTGTTTCACTATGTCGGTGAAGACTATTTATCAAAAATCTTACTAAAAGGTACCATACTGGGACCATTTATCACTAGCCTTATTGGACTAATTCCCAATTGCGGAGCTAGTATAATATTAACAGAACTATATTTAAATAATGCTATAAGTTTATCTTCATTAATCGCAGGTTTATTAACTGGTAGTGGAACAGCACTAATAGTATTATTTAAGGAAAATAAAAATATAAAAGAAAACATATTTATAATATGCTTATTATATTCACTAGGAGTAATATCAGGATTAATTTTAGAATTATTAAATATAATAATATAAAATGTAACTATAACATAGCTACATTTTTTTATATTTCAAAACTAGTGTCATCAATAAAATTATAATTAGTTTTATATTTAAGCTCTCTGACTAATCTAAATAATGCTTCATCCTTCATTTTTGTTTCTAACATAATATCAACATCAGTATTATACTTCTTAATAAATTCAATAAACTCTATAAAATCATCACTATTTATATAATCACTATGACTTCTAAAATTCTTTTTACTTTTAGGAGAAGAAAAATGTAATTTAGGTTTAATATTCCAAGTTTTAAATATTCTTTCAATATCAATATCACTTTTATTACATTTATAATGATGATAATCAAGTACAATAGGAACATTAATCATATCAGAAATTTTTAAAGTATCACTAACATTAAATACCTTATCATCATTTTCAATAACAATGCATTTCTTTAAATAATCAGGTAATTTATTAAAATTATTAACAAATCTCTTAATAGAATTATTTTTTCCTAAAACGTTACTACCAACATGAAGTATTAGAACCTTATCTTTAATTTTCATCATGTTCAATAATTTATAATGATAATCTAAAATATCAATAGAGTTTTTAACAACATCTTTATTAGTACTATTAAGTACACAGAATTGATCAGGATGAAAATCCACTCTCAAATTATTATCATTAATAATTTTACTAATTCTATTATAATATTTTTTGTACTTAGTAGTATAATTAAATTTTACATCATCTTTAGTAGCAAGTGGAATTATTTTAGAGGACATTCTATAAAAATGAATATTATTTTTAACATTATATTTTAATATTTCTTCTAAACCTAATAAATTAGATTTAATAACATCATCAAGCTTGTCAATATTACATTTATTTAAATACTCACTATAAGTATAAGGACTAGAACTAGTAACATCAATCGCAGTACTAATAGCCACATACCCAAGTCTAACTAACATACAATCACCAATATTAATATTTACATAAAAGAAAATTAAATACATATTTGCATTTATTGAAATATCGTGCTATAATACTAGCAATTTTGAGAGGTGACAAAAATGAGTGAAGAAAAAGCAAAATTAATTAAAGATTTAAATAGTGCAGGAATCGATATAAACTTTATAATACAAGAATCATTTTTAGGATATAAATACAGAAAAAAAGTTAATAAACTTTATGAAGAAAAAGCAGAAACACCAACAAAGTTAATTAAAATGTATTATAGTTTAGCACCAGGTAAGGTTGAATTTGACAAAATGAAAAAAGCATTTATTACAAAATACATTAATAACGAAAGTGAACTTGAGGGAACACACAATAGTATAGAAATAAAAGGACTTAAAGCTATGTATGAATATATACATTCCGATGATGTTAATTATTTATTTGATGTATATACTCTTAAAGATTTAAATGCAAAATTATTTTCATTTACAGAATACCCAGAGTATGCCGGAGATTTTAGAAGATTCGATGTATATCTTCCTGGAACTGGTACAGAACTATCAGAATGGTCTATGATAAGACCTGAATTAAAAAAAATAGATATAGAAATACAAAAATTACTAGAAGATGCAAAAGAATTAAATACTAACTTCTCAACTGATAAATTACTTGAATATCTAGATAATTGTGTAGTTATTGGTTGTAAGTTAATCAAAGTACATCCTTTTGATGATGGTAATGGTCGAACAATAAGAGGATTTATTAACAAATTATTTGAAGACGTTGGATTACCACCAATATACATCAAAGCAAATGAAAGAACAGAGTATCATTTAGCAATGAATAAAGCAAATAATGAAGGAAATTATGATTACATTAAAGGATTCTATAGATATAAAGTATGTGATTCAATAATAGAACTAGATATTAATAATAGAATCAAAAAACAAGATAACGAAAAGAAAAAAATAAAAGAATTAAAAATTAATAGTTAATATCACCCCCCTATGCAAATACATAGAGGGGTTATTTTATATAAAAAAAGTGCTAACTATTTCTAGTTAGCATTTATTACTCTCAGAAGTTAATTTCCGAGTTTCCTATCAATTTGGAGCGGTTTAAATACATCTTACGAACTCGCTCTCTTTCTAAAAATATTATATAGTATATATATTTTATTATCAATAGTTTTAGTGAATATTATTAATAATATCCAATACTCTTTTATGATATTCTGGATTTTCTTCTAAAGCGTCATATATAAATCTTTGCGAGTAATACTTAGAAATTTTCTCATAATCATAGTGTTTTGAATCTGTCCATGAGATTAAAAATATTTTTTTTATATTCTTCTCATTTATAAGATTATTTAATACTTTGTCTAAACTATTATTTCTAAGACAGGCATCTATAGGATATAATATAGCATAATCAAAATTAATATCTGTTTGATACCAAGTTCGTTCTGTATTAAAAGAATCTACTTGATAATAATTTTTAGAAATTTTAAAAGTTTCTCCAGATTTAATTTTCTTTTTCAAGCAGCCAGTCCATCCTAAAAATGGTTCATCATATATATTAGCCATAGAATTTGTTCTAAATAAAATTTTAGATTTAGGGCGATACTTATTAAGAATTGCTATAACTGTCTTATGTTTTTCGTATTGATTAGTTCCAGTAATTAGAACTACTTTTTCATTATTTTCTAAAAAATCCAATACATTTTTAATTAAACTATCTTTATTGTTCATTATTTTCCTCCCAAACTTTGATATTTAATTTCTCATCCACTTTTCCATCATAAACTATTGCAACACTATTAATCGCTCTGCTTAATGCAACATAAATTGCATTTTTGGTATTTATTTTTGATATCTCTTTTTTATCTTTTAAGTAGTTTTCTAAATCTTTTGTCGGATATATTAGAGTTCTATCATATGTACATCCTTTTGTCTCTCTATAATTCAAAGCATTAAAATTTGTATTAACATGTTTAATCTTATTATATCTAAGTTGTATAGGACAATATTTTTTTAAATATGCATTTACATCGTTACTTCTTACAACAAATATACCTTGATGTGTGTTATATGTAATTTCATTGGTTAAGAGATTGTCATATTTTTTATAAAAATTGTTCATAAATATTACAATATCTTTATGACATCTCCTGCAAGTGTTTAGAGTTGTAGTATCTATATAAAAATTTGATTGCTCACAGTTATCTTTTATAAATTCATCAATATTTCCATTGTTATACTTTTTAAATTTAGAATCTACATGTGTGTCATAAACCTTTTGTCTTGGATCTCCAACTAAAAATAAATTTTTTTGATTTTCAGATATCTTTTTAACTATTTCTAAATCATACCCAACTAAATCTTGTACTTCATCAATATATATTGTATCAAAAATTTTTGATATTCTATCAAATACCGAATTATTTGATGTTTCATTGATTTTTAATACAAGTTTAGGTAATTTATCAGAAAAAATATTTTTATTATTATCAAAATAAAATTTATCAAATTCTGTTTCTGAATAACAAATAGGAATACCTTGTTTATTTATATACTTTATTCCCGATTTACCATTCACAAAATTTAAACCATTTATTTCTTTAATTCCCAAATCTTTCTTATATGGATGAATTCCATGTTCTAATAAAAATGAAAACCAAGTTTGTACTACAATATTATCTGGAATATAGCCCTTTTTAGAAATTATTTGTTCTTCTATTTCTTTTCGACATTTAATTGTGTATGTTGTAATCAAAACTCTATTTTGTTGTGCTAAAGCCTTGTTAATAATAAAGGTTGTTTTACCTGTTTCTGCTCCTGCGATTAAAAGATTATTATTCATTTATCGAATCCTCTATATATTTTGGAAATTTTATATTTTGTGTGGTATCAAAAATTTTTAATGCACATTCTGTTTTGTTGTTTACCATATAATAAATTAATTCATCATCTGTGGATTTATTTGTTTCCAAAATTTCATTTAATGTGTCTAAATTATTTGCTCTTAACATGCATGGCTCTAATGTGTCATAATTAAATGTTCCACCATTTTTTGATCTTAAATTTCCTTGCTCTATATGAGTTTCATCATCATAGCAAATCTTAATAAAATTCTTTTCATTTTTTCCTAGATAGTTTTCATATTTATTTTTTAATTGTTCTATATCACCATCATTATCAGTTACTACAATAGTTTCCTTTTCCAAAAGAGTCGATATCTCTAAAAATCTTAAAAAAGTATTTCCAACAGAAATTACATCAATATCATTTTCTATGGGTAATATACCATTCTTATTAAGGTATGCTTTTTGCACTATTAGTTCATCAGCATCTCCCTCAACTAATATTGCTTTTTTACATAATAGAAGTCTCAAAGTATCATATCCTGGCTTCTTTTCAAAAAAATTTATTGTTTCGGGTGTAAGCCTCGAAAATGAAGTGTTTTTATCTTTAGAAAGTAATATTAAGTTTTTGATATTTAGTTTATTAGCAACAAAACTGCTATGTGTAGTTATAAATATTTGCTTTTCGTTATTCAATTTTGTTATTTCGCTAATTAATTTATTCATTTTTGAATATGTTAAATGATTTTCAGGCTCTTCAATTAAAATAATTGAAGATTTATCAGCCTTTCCACTTGTCAAAGATAATTCGATTTTTATTGCTGCTTGAGTTCCTTTACCAACAAAATCAAAGGGAGTAGAATTTATTCTGGTTATCACAGATTTTTCCCAATCAGATTGATTCAAGGATTCAGTGTCTAGTTGTATAGTTGTATTTAATATATGCGTATTTTGACTAAGCTTTTTATTAACATTTGTCATAATTTCATCATTTATAAAGTTATCATTCATTTTTCTGTATAATTGAGAAATACCTACCAATTCTTTTTCTTCTAAATTTTCTTGGATAATTCGGGAAATTTGTACATCATTATTATTTCTAACACTAGAATCAGTATCTATTAAAATTGATTTATAAGGGACAGTTCGACCTGTAACATCTTTGCCAGCAGAATTAATCCATTCTATGTCATAATATTCTATTGGTAGTGAATATGGAGTGCCAAGCGATTTGTATATTTCATAATCCTCGCTATATTTCGAGGCAAATTTAATTTTATAAGTTATGCATGCAACATTTTCATTATCGGAATTTTCTTTTCCTAGTAACATAGGATCCGCATCTTGAAAATATAATTCAATACTACAATCTGGTAATGGAGTATTGATATCAGACTTTATATTGTCTAAATAGTTTTTAATACAATCATTATTAAAGACATCTTGTGTCAGATTATTTTTCAAGTATTTGCCACGAAAGAAGCCAGTTAAACAAAGATTTATTGCTTCTAATATGGTGGTTTTACCAATATCATTCATTCCAACTAAAATATTTAATTGTGAATTACAAGACAATTCATAATCTTTAAAGCATTTAAAGTTATGTATTTTTATTTTATTAATATACATTTATATATCCTCACTAAAATATATTTTTCAATAACATCCAATTGTCATTTTCCATATCTTCTGTATATTCGGTATTACAAATATACAATGATTCATTTTTATCATAATCTCTTACAAAGCCCCAATTAACATTATACTTGTTAGCATATTCCTTTAATGCTTCAAATTTATTTTCTACTTTAATATCAATATTTTTAGATTCACCATCAGCATTTTCTCCACCTTTAGTTTCAATAATCCATATTTTATTATCTTTATCACAAACAATAAAGTCAGGGTAGAAGTGCCATTTATGATTTACTGCATCAACATATACTATTGAAAAATAATCACTAGAGGATTCACCATTTTTATAGAACCATTTTATATTTTCATTATGCTCACAGAAAAATTCAAACATTCTTTCACTTTTAGATTTTATTGTACTATTAGGATAATTCATATAAATAGATTTTTCATATATTGTTGTATCTTTCATTTTAGGATCATACTTAATATAATCCATTTCTGGTGCTTTCCAATCTAAAATTTTTAATTCATCAAATTTCATTTTCATTTGTCTTGATTTTTGTGATACTGCTTCTTGAAAGTCGTGCTTTAAAATATCTTCATTATTAATAACAAAAGCATAAAATTCTATTAACGACAAATCAACAAATTTCTTTGTAAATAATTTTCCTCTAAAAAACATTCTTTCAAGCATTAATCTTGTTCTATCATATCTCATACCAATTTTAGAAGATATTACATTGATTGAATGTCTTAATTCAAATCCATTTTTATTCGTGGTTACAGTTGATGATACTTTAATTCTATTAGCATTTTGTAATTCATCAGAATTAATTCTTACTATTTTATCTTGAACTATATAATTATCAATAGTATCTTTAAACACATATCCGTTTGCTTCTAGTATAGTTTTATTATTCTTCTTGTTTGAAGTTAATTTATATTTTTCTATGTAATATTCATGTAATATATTAAAAGTTTGTCTTTCATCAAAACCATCAAAAGCATTATCAAAAGTTATTTTCTTTAGAGTAAAATTCTTATACTCATTCTTTAAAAATATAACTTTTGTGTCATAAGCATTACTTCCTAATTCTTGTTTAACAGCAGTTTCATATTTCTCATCAAAAGTATAAAGATAACAATTATCTAAAAGTACATTATCATAATGATGAGCTTGTGGCATTCTTCTTATTCTTCCGATTGTTTGAGTTTCAAAATCTTCACTCATATTATCACGGAGTTTAACAAGTATTTTTGCTCTAGGGCAATCCCAACCGGTTGATATTGCTTGTTTCATAATAAGAACTGCTTGATTAGATTCATTATTTTCAATATCTTCAATATTTTCTTTTCTATCTGATAACCAGATTGCTAAATTTTTTCTGTCATATGTATAATTTCTTTCTTCTAGTATTTTTTCTATTTGCTTTATTAAATCATTTGACTTACTTGGTACTTGAATTATAATTAAAGGATTAACTTGTACACCTAATTTAATATATTCATCTTTTATTGCTTTTCTTTTATTGATTGCTAAATCGAGTAAATACTCATGTTCATTTGAAAGAGTAGTTTGATTAGAAACATTTTCATTAATATATAATGCTCTTGTAATTAGACCTGCATTTATTACTTCCAATTCATCAATTTTAATAAATTCAGCTTCTTTATTAGTCTTAGTAGTAGCACTTACTCTAACAATATATTCTGGATTCATGTATTGTAAAATGGCTTCAGCTTTCACTGTTTTATTTAAATGCTCTTCATCAACTATTATGATAAACTTATATCCATTATTGTGAGCTTCACGAACTCTTTCATAAAGATTTTTTCTTTCAGCTTCTTTTAAGGCATTATTATCTTTTTTAGTAATTGTTTCCCAGTTAATAAAAGCAGTATCTTTTGCCTCAAAGCCTTGAAGTAATACATCTTGTATATTTTTAGTATTATGGTGTGGTAAAAATTTAATCATTTTCTTTCTACTTTGTTCTTCTAGATCTCCTTTGCCAGGAGTTAGCCATACAAATACCATTTTGTTATTTTCTTTTAAATATTCTTCAATGTAAGAGAGTAGAATAATAGTTTTACCACTTCCAGTAGGTGCTTGTAATAATACCTCTTTTTTACTTCCAATAGAAGTTGCATCTAATAGTTTATTCACTGTATTTATTTGAAAATCTTTTAATTTAATTCCTTGCATTATTACATTACCTCCTTAATTTCATCTTCAAAATAGTATTCTGGTATGATATACACTTCAATGTTGTTATTTTCAAAAATTTCTTCTTGTTCACTTGTTAAAAGAATATCAGAAGAAATATATACTTTTTCGCATACCTCTAGTTCTTCTTTATTAGTACTAAATTTATCTAATTCTTCTTCATCTAAATAAACTCTAATTTTATTATCATCTATTTCAATTCCATTTTCTAATTGAATAAGATTTTTAATATTTATAAGTAAATTATTATGTAGATTCTCATTTTCTGTATTTATTCTTGGAATATAAGTACAACGATAATATTTTAAATTAGTTTTCAATGCATCATACTTTCCATAACCATTTATAACATTTTTAATTCGTTTATATGTTATTTCTTCGCATATATTATTTTCATTATTTGTACATAAAACAAATTGACGATTTCCATTATCTTCCTTATTTAATTCTAATACTGCTTGTGCAGTACTTCCAGATCCTGCAAAAAAATCTAATACAGTAGCATTCTTATTTTTATGATAATTTATTAATTCCTTTAACATCTTAACTGGTTTTTTTCCACTATTGAATGGTGTATTACCTTCTTGCCTAATATTTCCAAAATCGGCACTAAAATCATAATAATTTGAAATTGGTCTATATTTTTTAGATGTTCCATTATTTAAGTCGTCTAATCTTTCTAGAGGAACACCAGAATAAAATTTTCCACGAGAGGATGTTTCTTTTTGTGGACCAGTAAAATATCTATAACCAAGACCATCTTCTCCTATTCCTTCTACTTTATATAAACAATTAAGACCATCTATTGTTTTTCTGACGCTTAAATATAAGTCAAAAAATTATCCTGATGTATTTCCTTTTAAAACGGAACCAGAAGCCCATGTTTCTTTCAATAAATTTAGTGAGCCTTTTTGTGCTTTGTTTATTTTCCATTCACCTTGCTTAAATATTGTCACTTTTTTGTTACCCAAAATTATAGTTTGCCCATTTGTTAATTCATCAAATGAATATAGAAACTTATCAATATTATAATTTTCACTAGGTTTTTTAGCTTTAACACTAAGCTTATCTTTGGCGTAAATATAAACATATTCCATAACTGGCTGCCAATCATTTTTTTCATTTAAACTTTTATTATCATATCTAACTTTAATATGATGTGTTGATAATCTATTGCTTTCTCCAAATATTTCATCACATAATAATTTTAATTGTGCTTCTTCATTTTCATCAATTGAAATAAGAATTATTCCACTTTTAGTAAGCAATTCTTTTGCAATACGAATTCTTCTTTCCATAAATGAAAGCCATTTACTATGCTTATATCCGTCTAGTTCATCTATGATTTTATCATTATATATAAAATCTTCCTTTCCAGTATTATAAGGTGGATCAATATAAATTATATCTATCTTTTCTTTATAAGTTTTTTCTAGTAAATATAAACTGTGAAGATTATCTCCTTCTAATAAAAAGTTGAATTTTTCATTTGGATTACACATAATCTCTTTATCTTTAATTTCCTCAAAGGTAGGTATTTGAGTTTCTAATTCTTTGTCAACTCTTTCTTCATGTTCTTCCCAAATAAGTCCATATTTCTTTTTTGTAAGTTCATTTTCAATAAGAGATAAACTATTTAATGTTTCTTCATCGGATATGTTCTTTTTAATTTCACTTAATGTTTTTAACATTTTATCTCTTCTTATTTTTGATAAATTTGTTGTTTCCATTTCATCACTCCTCGTAATTGTAATTCTTGTTAAAAAGCCAAGTAATTCTCCAAGTAATATTATACTATAAAATGCTATTTTTTTCTACAATATGGCTTGAATTCAAGTAAAAAAGCAATACCTTATATTAATATTGTTCTTTATCAAGAACATCTTGTAAAGTTCTTATTTCAGTAAGTACTTTTTCTAATAGTTCTTTGCCATTGTAAATTCTATTCATAATCACAAACATAATTAAGAGCTTTTATTTGTTCTAAAATAGGTGTAATCTCATTTTTATGAATAACATTATCCATATCTTCATTTATAATTTTTCTAATATATGCTGATTGAGATAATCCTAACTTCTTAACTTTATCTTTAAATCTAATTTGTTCTTCTTCATTTATAAATACATTAATTTTTATATTTCTTTTTCTCATTTTTTCATCCTTTCTATATTTTTTAGGGTTTGGGACTTGTCCCATAGGTTAGGCAAATGTTAGGAGTACATTTGCAGTGCTGGCTAAGACAATTTTATTCTATTTATCCTCACACTTTTTCATTAAATATAAGTTCTTTTAATACAATTTCTTCTGCAATATTTTTGTAATTATTCATCTTTTGTACCCACAATAATTGATTTTTTTCTTTTAGGTTCTCATTTAAATTTTTATCTTTTTCAGCAAGTTTATTTATTAAAGATTTTACTTTTTCTTCTGCTTCTTTACCGACTGAAAAAAGAAAAGTATTTAGTTTGTCCTCAATAATTAGTCTTTGATATAAAACTTTATTATTCTTTTTCAGATAGTTAAGTTTTATTAATCCGTATTTGTTAAGATTTATATTTTCATCCTTTGTAATAATTTTTTTCGTTTTTTATCTCTCCATTTCTTTACTTTTGTTATAATTATCTATAAAATCTATATTTTTGGTTTTAATATTATATTTAAAATAGCCAATATCATTATTTGTATCTATAACTTTAATTGTATATCTATCAACTAAATAAATAGCGATAGCATCAGTGTTTAAAGTATCTTTTAAGTAGTTTAAAACTTTATATTGTTCTATTGTATTAACCTGATTTTTAATAATATTATTTTTGTTTAACAATTTCATAATTAGTAAGTCCTTTCTTTAACATATTTCAGTTTTAGGTATTAACATTATTTGGTCTATAATGGTTTCGTTACTATATAAAGGGCAATGTATAATACCATCATAATAAAAATGTTCTGAAGCAAGTGTAAGTAATATCTTTCTTTCATCATTTGAATATTCATTCTTTTCTAACTTTTGAAGTGATAAAACATAGTAGTTTTTAGAATAATTATTAAGTTCATCAGTAGTTATTAACTCTTGATATTTGATACCAATATTATTGTTCTTTAAAATATCATTTAAGTATTCTAAATATTCTTTACAACTTCTAGATATAAATTCATCAGTAAACTTAATATTTTTAATTTCAATGTTGTAGTTTTTATCTCTTGTAATTTCTATTTGTGATACAAGTTTATTTAATATATCTCTTTTCGCTTTACGATTTAAGCTATCCCACATAAAGGAAAAACCAAGTTTATTAAATAACAAATAATCTTCTTCTTTTTTGTAATCAAGTTTTTTAAGTAGTTCTACGGTATATTCTTTAAAGTCATCATTGGGATCTAGTAATTGCTTTTTCTTATTTAATTTCTCAATTTCTTTTTTGATAACTTCGTTTTTATGATTGATAGCATCTACATTTAAGTTTGATGATAAGTACAAATCTACTAACTTCTTTTCTTGAATTTTTAGTTTTTCTATGGCTTTATCAATATCACTTATGTCTTTTGATTTAGTTGAATTTGATACAATTATTTCATTATTCATATCATACATGTATCTAGTTAGTTCATTTAAAACTCTACCTAATTTCTTTTCAATCTTATCAGAGCTATAATGAAGTCCTTTTGCTTTACAATTAACATTCTTACAAGTTAAATGGTAGTATTCTTTTTTGTTTGGTGTTCCACTATATTTATAAGAAATAGTAGAAGATAAAATATTACCACATTCAGGGCATTTAATTAGTGAAGTAAATAAATGTATATGTTCTCCGTAATTAGGATGTTTATTCTTTTCTAAATTCTTTCTAGTAATATTCCAAGTCTTTAAATCAATAATTGGTTCACAATAGTTTTCAACTTTTAGTATATCTTCGGGTTTTCTTTTATATTTACCATATTCAAATATTCCAATATAAATGGAATTAGTTAGTATTTTATAAACTCTATCAGCTTTCCATTTGCCATGTTTTAGATATGCATTATTATCTTTCATAATAGTAGCAATATTTCTTGTTGAATGTCTTTCTTTACATAGTTCAAATATCTCTTTGACAACTTCGGCTTCAATAGGTTCAATTTCTAAATGACCTGTTTCTTTGTTTCTTGTATATCCATAAGGTGCTTTACTAGGGTGGATATGTTCCATAGCCATTTCTTCCATAGCTCTTTTGGTTCTTGCTCCAATTTCTTTTCTTTCTCTTTGACCAAACACTAAATTCATTCCATAAATCATTTCACCATTAGCAGTACTTACATCAAATGGCTCAAGTATTAGTTCTAATTTAACATCGTGTTCTTCTAAATAATTAAGTAGCCAAAAGCCATCATAATTACTTCTTGTAAGTCTATCTACTTTAATAGCAACTAATTTATCAATTTTCTTTGCTTTAATGTCTTTTAATAATCTTTGCATTTCTGGTCTCATTAAATCTTTTCCTGAATGACCGGCATCATTATAAACATCAATAATGTCATAATTTTTCTTTTCACAATATTCTTTAATCATTCTAAGTTGCGAATCAATAGAATAGCCATTATCTTTTTGGTCGTCAGTTGAAACTCTAACATAAACTCCACATCTCACAAAATCATCTCCTTTCTTTTATATTTGAGAGAAGTTATCCTCTCACTTGTTTGGCACTTTATAAGCAAAAAGTTAAGTGTAAAATTACAATTTCTTCAAAATTTTATATATTTCATGCAGTGTATATTTTTAATTATGTTCTTTTACATAAAATTGTTTATTAGATATTTCATTAATTTTGTACTCATAAATAGCGATTTTTTTAGGAGATAATATTAAGTATTCAGTAGGTTCGATAAACTTTAAATTTGTGTTTTCAAGAATTTTAACCTTGCCATTTCTCGTTTTAAAGTCATAGCATTTAATAATATCAATAATAGTTGAGTTAGGTTTTAATGTTTCTATTGTTTTAAAATTAAGCATTAAAAAATGTCCTCCTTCCTAGAAAGAGAACATCTATATATGACTTCCAAGCTAACAGTGGGTTAGATTTTAGACATTAAAAAACTTACGACACCATAATAGGTTCGTAAGTTGTATTCAATTGGAGCCCTTTTGGTGGAAGTATAACAACCACTAGGCACAAATATTTAGGTAGTAATAACTACTAACTAATCAAATTATATCTCATTTTTTAAAACTTTGATTCAAAAATATAAAAATTATGTAAAATTATATTAAATTGCATTAATTTTATAATAAAAAGGTTTAAAGTGTGTTATAATTATAGTGAAAGTGAGTGGTCTTATAATGGCGTTAACCAATGAAGAATTATTAAATTTACTAGAAGATGATAGTAATGAATTAAACGAGAAACAAGAACATTCTAAAGCTTTAAATCCTGAATTAGAAAAATCAAGACAAATACTTTTAGAAAAAATTAAAAGAGCTCAAGCAAGTTTAAAAGTTGTGGAAGATATTTCAACTAAATTAACATCTGATCAACAGAAAGAAATGGAAAGAAGACTAGACAATCTTCAAACTTTATTATTTGAAGGAAAAATGTCTTTAACAGTAAAACAAGCTGAAGGATACCAAGTAAATCAAGAAGAAAGAAATTTAGAGATAATGAGAGAAGCAGCAATGTTAGATTCTGCTAGAGTTCATTCTCAAAAATATGTTGAAGGTGAAACTAATGGTATGGATTTTGGTAGTTTTAGCAATATTAGTAAACAAATGAATTTTGATAATAGCATTATTGAAGAAACATCCTCTCATATAAGAAAATAAAAACGTAATTTTCGTTTGGATTTATGCATCGCTAAAATTATGTTTTATTGAGTTTCAAAAGGGATTTTCCTTTATGCACCATTATTGGTGTTGTCAATAGCGTAGTATGTTATCGTTTTTTGGTTAAACGGTCTGGTAAAGACGAGTATTTGAAATTTACTCGTCTTTTTATATACATATATTTTTATTAGCATATTTATATTATTTTGTATATAAATATTTATTTCTTATTCTTTACTTTTATTATTTGCTGTTAAATATAGATTAAAACTATTACATAATTTTTTTATTTAATTTTATATTTACTATGCTCTATTTTATTATTTATTTAAAAGCAGGATAAAGGGAATGATAGCATCACCATATATAAATACTTATATTATATGGGTTTATGATGCTATCATTTCTTATTTTGCACTTGCAAAATGCATTAAAAAATATGGAGTAATTGCTCCATATATGTTAATTTTTCCCTTATTTTACAGGGAATTATTATAATTTTATGAACATCCATATTGTGGATGTTCTATATTTTTTATGGTGTAAATATAGATGTTTTATTTTTGTTAAATACTATTACATATTTCTTTAAATTTCTTAAAGAAGTCTTTAAAAAGCTGTTTTCCATTTTCTGCTTTTATATCACTTAAGTCAAGAGTTATAATTCCAATTTTAAATTTATTATTTTTATATTTTTTATTATCATTAATTAATATTATTCTAACAATTTTTTCTATATCAATATTTGATTTAAATACTATGTTTCTAAAATCTTGATCTGGTTCAGTTAGGTAATAATTTAATTTATAATCATTACCTAATACTTCTACTAATTTGTTAAAATATTTTTGAGCATCAACAGATGTCTTTATTTCTTTATTTGTTGATATTGGTAATCCATATTCATCTTGAAATAAGTTAATATTTAAAGGTAATCCATATTCTTTGTTATAGTTAATTAAATCTATTATAAAACTACTTCTAAAGTTAGTTTCTTTAATTATGGTTTTATCATTTTTCTTTTCTACAACTAAATTATCAATATATGTAGCTGTTATTCTTTGCTTTTCTTCTTTTAGTAAATTTAACCATCCATAGATATTAGAAAAGAATATTTCAGGTTTAATAAATATATCCATATTTTGTTTATCTTGTAGTATAAGTAAATCATCTATTGTAAAATTCAAATTTTCATATTGCTTTTGTTCTTTTAATTTATTTTCTAAATTATTTTTTTGATATTCTATATGTTTAATTTCTTTATCAAAGTCTTCTAATTTCATAATACCTTTAATATATGCTGTTTTAATTCTATCTAATTGTTTATCAAAATCTTTAATTTGTTTATTATAATTTATCTCTTTATTATCAAATTTGGATTTAATAAATGGTGTGTAATAATTATTTATAAGTTCATCTGTTTTAATAAGTTCTATAAATATTGCTAATAACTGTTGTTCTATTTCTATTTCTTTAAAAGAAGTTTTACAATGCTCGCATTTATAATAATAATATTTTTTGCCATTCTTTTTAGTAGTAGCACTTCCACCTAGAAATCTACCACATTTAAAACATTTAAGTTTATTAGTAAATAGATAAGTTCCGGTTCTTTCATAATGTCTAGCATTTCTTAACTTTTGACTTTGGCAATTATTCCATTTTTCTTTTGATACTATTGGTTCAACAACATTCTCATAATATATAGGTTGCTTAGTTCTTTTACCATTTACGAAATCTCCTTTATAAAGTTCATTAGATAATATTTTTTGAATAGTAGAGTCATACCAATTTGTTTTATTTAATACTTGCTCTTTATTAAATATATTAGCAATAGTTTGATGACTTTTTCCTTCTAAATATAAATCAAATACTCTAACAATAATATCCTTTGTAAGTAGATCTGGTACTAACTTTTTATTATCTCTTGTAAAACCTAGTGGACTACGATTTGGAATATGACCTGATTTAATAGCTCCAACCATTCCAAACTTTGTTCTTTCACTACATTTTTCTATTTCATTTTGACTAACACTAGTCATTATTCTCATAACCATTCTACCATTTGAAGTAGTAGTATTAGATTCATCTGCCATACAATCAATATCACAATCATTATCATTAACAAACTTCATTAATTTTTCAATATCATAAACACTTCTTGTTAATCTATCTAATTTAAAAGCGACATAACATTAATCTTTTTATCTTTAATATCTTGTAGCATCTCTTGATATGCTGGTCTTTTATCATTTTTAGCACTTATTCCTGCATCCTCATATACTTTGTAAATCTCATAACCCTTAAACTTGCAAAACTTTCTTAATTTTTTTTCTTGTTCTGATAAACTAAATCCTTCTCGTTTTTGGTCTAATGTAGATACTCTTTTATAAATACCTGCAATTTTTCTTTTTTCATCCATATTTTTAACACTTCCTTTCATATGTTTGGCACTTCAAAAGCAAAAAGTAAAGTCTAAAATTTAAAAATATTATATATTAGTGTGATTTTATATAATTTTCAAAATCTTTAAATTCTATTTTTTTATCATAACCATTTATAAACATATAATCGGAGTTATCAAATAATAGATAATTAATATTATTTATTCTTACTATATGAGGTTTTACATAAGCAATATTAGTATTCTTAATACTTTTAATATTTCCATTTGTAATAGAGTAGTCAACATAAGCAAACCTACAAATCATTTCAACCTTTCTTTTTAATTCTTCACTTATTACAAGTTCTTTAGTTTCTATTGTCATAA
>OGXX01000733.1_pt1 | contig 36466 bp, 28 predicted proteins | sample 1576301 | NCBI WGS metagenome assembly OGXX01 (sample SAMEA3541469, study PRJEB24748) | human gut metagenome | biome: human gut; feature: human-associated habitat; material: faeces | place: China | collected 2012
GCAGCTCCACCTATTGCTGTATCAGTAATTTGTGCTGCACTACTAACAAAGGTTGGTTTGTACTCTATTATTAGAACTTATGGGTTATTCTATTACGGATCAAGTTTTATTAAATCATATTTATTAATTCTTGGGGCTATTTCTATTATTGCAGGGTGCATTGGATCTATCTACCAAAAAAATCTAAAACAAATCGTAATTTTCAATATAGTTATTTCTCTTGGAGTTATGGTTTGTGGAACTGCTACTCTTAATATTTTCGGTGTTAAAGGAGCATTATTCTATGTTGTGAATGATATACTTCTAAAAGCAGCTCTCTTTATAGTTGTTGGATTAATAATATATGTTAGCGGAGTTAAAGCTCTTAAAAAATGTGGCTTAATAAATAAATATCCACTCTTAGCATGGACCTACTTCATTATAGTATTGTCTCTTGCTGGTGTACCACCATTCAGTGGTTTTTATGGTAAAGCACTTATTATTCGTGGATTAGTTCTGGATAATAATATATTTATTGCTGTTCTAGTTGCAGGTTCAGGTTTAGTAGTATTTTATTCTTTAATAAAAATATTCCTTAATATTTTCTATGACAATATTAATAAAAGCCTTGTATTAACAACCTTACCAAAACGTATATTAATACCTCTTGTATCGTTAGTTGCTATTGCTTTTATTATTGGAATATGTTCTAATCAACTAGATCCTTTCTTTGAGCAAGCAGTTCAAATGATTTTAAAACCTGAACAATATATCGATTTAGTACTTAAGAAAGGAGCATAACTATGGCACTACAATTTTTGATAAATATACTTGTTGGAGTTATATGGATGTTCTTTTCAGCAAACTATAACTCAGAATACTTCGCTGTTGGTTTCTTTTGGGGTATGGTAATTCTATTTATCTTTAGAAACACCTTTGCTAAAAATTTCCTAGGAAAACAACTATATTATGTATACCTTTTTAAATGGTTAAAACTAATATTAATGTTTCTTATAGAATTATTAAAAGCTGATATCAACGTATTAAAAATGATGTTAAAAAAAGATTTGGATGTTAATCCTGTGATTTTTGAATATCCTTTAACAGTTAAGAAAAATTGGCAAATAACACTACTTGCCAATATGATTACATTAACACCGGGAACTTTAACCGTTAATGTAGGACATGACAATAAACAATTGTTTATCCATTGTCTTGATACGAATGATATTGCAGGTGAAATTAAAGGATTTAAAAATAGTTTTGAAAAAGCAATACTGGAGGTTGATTTAGATGGATAAAATCTTAGATTACACTATTATAATAGGTATTTTTGCAAGTATAGCTATGATATTCTTCCTATTAGTATATATTGTTAAAAAACCAAGTATCTTTGATAAACTAATAGCCAGTGATTTACTTGCTATGCCTCTTATTTGTTTAATAGTTTTGGTAAGTATGTATTACAAAACATTCTCTTATGTTTCACTTATCTTAATTATTGCAATTATTTGCTTAATTATAATTTTATACATCATTTTCCTATTTATATTACAATACTCCAGCCGTTTCCTAAAATCAAATTTGATATTAGAAAGGCCAATAAATTAGAAAGTATGACCATTGGAAATAGTATAAATATCATTTCAACAAAGCCAAAAATAAGATAATGACCTCCTCTTTCTCCAAAAAGCAGACTGTAAAGATGATATTTAAAGTAGTATAATGGAGCTTCCCCTTCACTATAATCTCCATATTTTTTAAAAAACCATATCCAAGCTATCTCTCTAATATAAACCATAAGTCGATATGCCATAGTTACTGATATGATTATTCCAATAACAAATGTATATAAAAGAAAACTGTATTCAAAATATAATCGCATTAATGTTACATAAACAATTAAGATGATTTCTATAAGAAAAATCCATTTTATATATTTTTTCATTGTAAATTTATTTTCAACTGTAGATTCTTTTGCCAAAAACATCAAAATAACTACTAAAATAACTAAAGCTATGGCTTTTACAATTCCCTCTAAAATATACATTAACTTTCAACTCCCTTTAAAATTGACCTATTGTTACTTATAGGATAAATCCGCTTCTATTAATTTCCCATTTTTTGCTTCTTCAGGTATTATTATTTCTTTAACTTCATTAATTTCAGAAAACTTTGCTGTAAATTCTTCATCTAAAGATACGGAAATAACTCTCTGTCCATCTTTAAAATATGCAAATTTGGCTTTTATTTCACATTCTATCGGTAAAAATGTCTTTTTGTCAATTATATATTTTACTTCAATTTTTTCAGGCAATAGCTGTTTTATTAATCTATCTATATCCGGTTGAATCAAGGTTGTAATTTTTGCCAAGACTTCCTTAACAGAAAGATCACTTCCTGAATAAGTAATTTCATAAAACAAGTCCTGTTCCGATACTTTGATTTTATTTTTAATAGAGTTTAAAAATTCTGTTACACTTTCAAAGTTTGTAAGGCTTATTCTACGGTTATACGATTGTCTAAACTTTTCGTTTATAGCCTTCTTCCAAGTGTTAGTTTCTACATCTTCTATATAGACCGTATCGTCTGTAATATAAAATATATTCTCTACCTTTTGTCCATTTCTTTCTTCATTACGACTAATTTTTACAATTGACGGATTTGTAGTTATGGAGCTGTTTAAAGTTATAATTGAATTTACATTTTTATCCGGATTTGTGAAATTTAGTTTAGTTTCTATTTTTGCATTTGTACTTTTTATTGATTTTGTGGCATTACTAATTTTATTAATTAAATCTTCATTTACAGTATTATCTCTATTAAACGAACAACCTACTGCTATAATAAAAAACGAAAAAATAGTTAAAAATACTAGAATTTTTTGTATTATCTTCATATCACACCTCCAAAACAAATGCTAATTACATTTTAATATATCTTTAATAAAATGTAAATATAAGTTTTGAAGCAAAAATGCAGACATTCAGTCTGCATTAAATTATTTTTCTCTAATTTCTTCAATTATTTTGCATTTTTTACTTCATCAGGAATTGCTATTTCTTTAACTTGGTTGATGTCAAAATAATTTGCTTTTATATCCATATCAAAGGAGATTGTTTTAGTTCCTTGTGAAACCTTAACTGTTGACTTTATTTCACAGTCTGTTGGATAAAATGTCTTTTTATCAATTAGGTATTTTATTTCAAGTTTTTCAATTTCCATATTTTTAAGAATTTTTTCTGAATTTTGTTGAGTTGAAATTATAGCTTTTTTCAAGGATTCTTTAGCTGAATCGTCAATTCCTGAATAAGTAACTTCATAATTTGAGCCCTTTTCTTCTACATTCAAATTCTTTTCAACAGATTTTAAAAGCTCTACCATATTGTCAAATTTAGCAATATTTTTTCTATCTTCAAATGCTTTTCTTAAATTTGCATCTTTAGCAGGTACCCACTGATTGTAAATATTTTTTATATATATCTTTTCTCCCAGCATATACATATTAATATCTCTACTTTGACCACCAGTTTCTACCTTTCCATCTACTTTTACGACAAATGGATTTTCAGTAGCTTCTGCGTCCATTGTAACAGTTGTAACTATATTTTTACCTGAAAGATTAACACTTAATTTGCTTTCCACTTTTGACTTCGAACTTTTTACAGATTTCGAAGATTCGTCAATCTTCTTAACAATCTCTTCATTACTCATCTTACTATTTGATGAACAGCCTACTGCTCCAATAGAAAGAGAACAAAGAGCAAGAGCCATTAATATTCTTTGTAATTTTTTCATAATTAACCTCCTTAGTCAATGTGTAACTATATAGTAATATATTTTTAATTGCCTTTTTATTTCATTTCCGGAGCATTTTTAACTTCATCCGGTATTTTTATCGGTTCAACTTTATTTATATCAGAATAAGTTAATTTCGTTTCTGAATCAAATGACACAGAACCTTGCTCTTGTTTAACAGTAGCTTTTATCTTTATCTCACAATCTACCGGATAAAAGGTAGTTTTATCAATTATATATTTTACTTCATAATTTTCAAGAGTCATATTTTCAAATGACTTTGCCAAAGTAGGTTGAATTGAAAGTGATGCTTTTTCAAGTACTTGTTTAGCTGTTTCGTCCTTTCCGGAATAAGTAACCACATAGTTTGAACCCTCTTCAACTATTGAAATATTTTTTTCTACAGCTTTAATTAATTCAGGAATAGTCGCTAAATTTCCAACATCTTTTTGTTTTCCGAAAACATTTTTGAAATTTCCATTTTTAATTTTATACCATTTTTTATCAAATGATGATTGAAAATACATATCTTCTTCATTAAAATACATATTGTATCCACTGGATTTTTGTCCAACTATAGTAGTCTTTCCTTCTAATTTAACTACAAGTGGTTCTAATGAAATTGTTGATTCAATTTCTGAATTACAAGTTGCTCCTTTTCCAAAAATATCACTTTTTACTTTGCTTTGAACTTTAACTTTTGTGCTTTTTACTGCTTTTGAAGCTTCTAAAATTTTATTTGAAAGTTCTTCAGCTGATATTGTATTTTCTTTTTTTTGATTATTATTTGTATTATTATTGTTATTATTGTTATTATCACTTTTTGATGAACAGCCTACTGCTATAAAAGAAACTGAGCAAATAGCAAGAGCCATTAATATTTTTTTTATTTTTTTCATAATAACCCCCTAAATCAATGTGTGTAAGTATATATTAATATATTTTTTTAAAAAAGTAAAGACTTAAAATATTCAAAAAAAATGCAGATAAACTTTCATTTATCTGCATTAAAATTTCTTTAATTAGCTTTATAGTCTTTTGCATTTTTAACTTCATCGGGAATTACTATTTCTTTAACTTTGTTTATATCAGAATATTTTACTTTCATTTCCATATCAAATGATACAGATTGATTACCTTCTGAAACCTTCATTACTGACTTCATCTCAAATTCTGTTGGATAAAATGTGTTTTTATCAACTACGTATTTGATATCAAGCTTTTCTATTTCCATATTCTTAAGGACTTTTTCTGCATCCGGCTGATTTGAAATTATCATTTTCTTCAAGGCCTCTTTAGCCGAATCGTCAACTCCTGAATAAGTAGCTTCATAATTCGAACCCTTTTCTTCTACTTTTACATTTTTTTGCATTATATTTAAAAGCTCTACTACATCATTGAAATTAGCTGAATTTTTACGTTTTTCCAATGTTTTTTTAATATTTTCATCCTTAACATTCATCCACTCTTTAGTATTAATATTTTGAAGATATATATTTCCTTCAGTTATATACATATTCATATCAAAACTTTTTCCAAAAGTTTGTGTTTTTCCGGTAATTTTTACAGTCAACGGTTCTGAAATTGACTCTGCTTCCATTGTTACAGATGTAGCAATATCTTTACCGCCAAGATTAAAAGCTACTTTACTTTCAATATTTGCTTTTGAACTCTTTACTGATTTTGAAGACTCGCTAATCTTCTTAACAATATCTTCATTACTCATCTTTCCATTTGATGAACAGCCTACTGCTGTAATAGAAAGTGAGCAAATAGCAAGAGCCATTAAAATTCTTTTAATTCTTTTCATTTCAAACCTCCTAAATAAACGCCTACTTATATTTTAATCCCTTTTCAATAAAAAGTAAATACATACAACAAATCACAACAAAATTTGTGTGTAAAATTTATTGTTCATTTATTTCATACACTTTTTTATTAGCCAACGCTTCGTCAATAAGTTTATCCACATCTAAAAGAGATAAACTGTTATTTATATCTTCAATCTTCGGTTTTGTTACCGGATGTTTTGGTAAAAACACAGTACAACAGTCCTCAAAAGGTAAGATACTAGTTTCATAAGTGTCTATCGTTCTTGCAATGTCAATGATTTCAGTTTTATCCATTGCTATTAAAGGTCTTAAAATTGAAATTTCAGTAGATTTATCCACAACTGTAATTCCTTGAATAGTTTGACTTGCAACCTGTCCAAGACTTTCTCCTGTAATTAAAGCATGATAATTTTGTTTAATAGCAAGTTTTTCTGCAATTTTCATCATAAAAATTCTGCCTAGAATAGTAATTTCTTTTTCAGGGCATTTACTTGCAATTTCCTTTTGAATCGGTAAAAGATTTATGCTTGTCATTGTGAATTTTCCAACATAATTTGAAAGGATTTTTGCAAGGTCTTTAACTTTTTCCTCTCCTCTTTCACTTGTAAAAGGATAGGAATGAAAATGTATTGCTCCAATTTCCATACCTCTTTTACCCATGACAAAACCAGCAACGGGGCTGTCGATTCCACCTGAAAGAAGCAAAAGTCCTCTTCCACTTGAGCCTATTGGAAGCCCACCAAAGCCCTTATATCTCTTTACATAAACATAAACATATTCTTTAACATCTACGAAAATCGGCATTTGTGGATTATGAACATCAACCTTTAAAAGATTTCCAAAATTTCTAAGTACAACTCCTCCAAGCTCTCTTGAAAGCTCAGGAGATTTTGGAGTAAATTTTTTATCAACTCTATTTACAAAGACTTTAAAAGTCTTTTCTTCATTTATTCCTAAATCACTTACTAAAACTCTTGTCGCCTCTCTTATATTTTCAAGCTTTTTTTCAGTTCTTAAAACTTCACAGATATAAAAAATTCCAAAAACTTTTTTAATTTGTTCAATCATTTCATCAAAAAGCTCTCTATCTGCCTTTATATAGACTTTTCCCTGCTCTTTGTAAAATTCTTCAACTTCAAAATCTGCTATCGCCTTTTTTATCTTTCTTATTATTCTATTTTCAAAATCTTTTCTATTATCTCCTTTTAAAGTCAGCTCTCCGAAACTTACGCTAATTAAATAATCCATTATCTTCCTCTTTTCATAATCATTCTAATTTCATTTACATACTTTTCTAAATTTTCAATAAAAATGGTAATTTCTTCTTCTGTATTAAACTCGGAAAGAGAAATCCTTACAACTCCGTCATTATATTTATTATCAAGCCCTATTCCGTCAAAAGTTCTGCTCTTTTTACCCTTACTACAAGCAGAGCCTGTTGAAATATAAATCTTTTCACTCTCCAAGAAATGTAAAAGCACCTCACTTCTAATATTTTCAAAAGCGACTGTTACAATATTCGGAACTCCGTCTTTAGTAGTTAAAAATTTGTGATTTTCAATTTTTGAAATACCTGAAATCAGAATATCTCTTAAATTTTCCAAATGTTTTTTTCTATTCTCAAGATTTTCATACATAAACTCGGTAGCGACTTTTAAACCCATTATTCCCGCCACATTTTCCGTTCCTGATCTAAAGTCTTTTTCCTGACCTCCACCCAAAACAAAAGGTCTTAAATTTATATTTTTATTTACATAAATTGCTCCAATTCCTTTTTGAGCATGAATTTTATGCCCACTCAAAGTTAAAATATCAATCTTAGATTTTTTTACATCAATATTGACTTTCCCAAAAGCCTGTGCAGAGTCAACATGAAAAATACATTTCTTATTCTTTTCCTTAATAGCTTTTCCAATGCTTTCAACGTCTTGAATAATACCAAGCTCATTATGAACATAGGCTATTGAAACTATTTCAGTATTTTCATCTACAAGATTTTTTACACTCTCAATGTCGATATATCCAAATTCATCCAATTTTAAAAATCTAATCTCTTTTTTCTCTTTTAAAAATTTATAGACATTAAAAACGGAGGAGTGTTCAATCTCCGTTGAAACAATATTTTTTCCCTTTGCAGTTGAAACCGCCCCAAAAATTGCAGTATTATTTCCTTCTGTTGCACAGGAGTTAAAAAATACCTCTTCAGCCTTGCAATTTATATATTTTGCTATAACTTCCCTGCAAGAATTTATATCTTTTGAAACGGAATATCCAAAATCATAAAGAGATGATGGATTTCCATAATTTTCTTTTAAATATTTGACCATAATATCTATAACTTCATCGCGAACTCTTGTAGTCGCAGCATTATCTAAATAAATCATAATAACTCCTTAAAAACTCTTTTCACTATCAATATTTTAATATAAATTCAAGAAATAAGCAATAAAAAAATTACAATATTAAATAAAAGTTATTTAATATTAATAAATTAAACTATTGTGCAATTTTAAACATTATGTTACTATATAGATGTAGAATAGTATGTGGCAGATTAAAGTTTAGATTATTTTAAGGAGTACATTATGAGCTTAATAGTTTTATTTAAACTCTCAAAAGCATTAGATAAATATTTGAAAGAAAATAAAGACAAATAAATTTATAATTATTTGAAGTTTATTTACTGTTTACGTTAAGCTATCAAGCGAGAATTATTCTCTTATACGTCATTTCGACCGTAACGGAACGAAGCGTAGTGAAGTAGAGTGTAGTGAATTTAGCCCTAACTTTGTTTACTTGTAAACAAAAGTAGGTCTGACGCAAAGATTGTTCAAATCTTTGATTTGAGTACAATCGACTGCGGAAATCTCATACTTTTGATTGTAAACAATCAAAAGTAAATGTATCGTAGATACATTTAATATGCAAATTTCGTACTAAATTAGTCTTTAGGTGATTTACAAATTTTATCTAATTGTTTTATTTCTAAGTCCTTTACAGGACTTACTATTATTTGTAAACAAATAATAGTGTGAGATCTCTCCACTCCGTTACACTACGGTCGAGATGACGTGTTAGGAAATATCTCTTTGCTAACTGCTATAACGTGAATTAGTTTTATTTAAACTCACAAAAACCTTAGATAAATACTTAAAGGAAAATAAAAACGAATAAATTTATTAATTGAAAATTAGGGGAATAAAAAATGAAAAGAATGAGTACAGGAGATTTATACAAATTATTTTTAGTTGTATTGTTTTCCGGTTTTATAATTACATTTTTACGTTTGCTAAATGTGAATAATATTTATATTACTATTGTTGATACAGCTTATATTTGTATAAGCTCTTATTTGGTGTTTTTTACCAAAGTAGGAAAATTTAAAATATTTAGAAATAAATCTTTTGAAAAATACTATGAAAATTATATTATATCCGGAGAGCTCTTGATTTTAGGGATTATCTTTTTCTTTGTGTATATCAAAAATACAAATGGATTTTCTCTATTAGGAGTAATTTTTATACTGATAGGTTTAATCTTTCCTTATTTTTCAAGAAAAAATTGGGATAATAATCGGAAGTAAATAATTTAATAAGTGCCCGAAAGGTTACTTTTTTATAAAAGACTATATAAAAAGCGACTACTTTTTGTGATCGCTTAAATACTATTTATTAAAAAGGATGATAAAATACAGCGCTATCCTCCAAATGAATAGCTCCTTGAGATTTATAAAAATCATATGCCGAAGAATTTGTTAAAGTTGTAAAAAATGCTCCGGAAACTCCCAATTTTTTCAATTCTCTTATAGCATCACCATATAACGCTTTTGCTATTCCCTGTTTTTGAAAAATCGGATCAACGAACAGTTCATCAATATAATATGTTTTCCCATCATTAAAAGTTTGTACATGTCCTAATATGGCTCCAACCGGAACACCTTCTTTTATGGCAATAAGCCCATAAAAATGTGGAAAATCAAAAATATTGGTTAAAGAAATTCTAACACTTTCATCTGTCCATCTTTGATTCCACTCACTCTCATTAAATGCTTTTTTAAAACTCGGAATAAGTTTCTCTAAATCTTCTTTTAGAACTTTTTTTATTTCCATATGCTACCTCTTTTTATTGATATTCTATATCGTTTTTATAATTATAACATTTCTTTTTAAGTTTTTCAATAAAATTTTAAGTATAAAATAAAACCGTCTTCTCAATAAAAGCTACTATTTACCTGCTTTAATGAATCATAAAATTCTAAAAAACTCATTACATAAAAAAGTGGCTACATCGTAACCACTTTTTAAATTATCTTTTCTTATTTATTTCTTCTCTTTTTATCTACAGCCACTACTATTCCTAAAGAACCAATCGCAACTACAACAAATCCCAGAACATTTGAATCAAGATTTGTCTTTACAAGTCCTTTTTTATTTTTAGGAGTTTTTTGACCCGGTTTACCCGGTTGTCCAGGTTTACCCGGTTGTCCAGGTTTACCCGGTTGTCCAGGTTTACCCGGTTCACCCGGTTTTTGTGGATCCGGTTTTGGTTTTTCCGGTTCCTCATTGACTTTACCATAATCAACTGCATAACCTGAGAAGTGAGTTGTTGTAAATGTTACATTTTTATCGTCTTGTTTAAATTCGATATTTTCAAGTTCACCTTTATCGTTTACAAAGTAAATAGCTTTTGCTGTCTTTCCTTCAGCTTTTACTATTGAAACATTGTATTCTCCCTTAGGAACGTCAACTCTCTTACCATTTTTATCAAGGAAGTAAATGTCGTATAAATCCGCTTCGGAATCTTTTAACTTATCAACTGAATTTTTATCTTTAACATCAGCAACTAAAGTCCAATCTTCTTTTAAATCATAACTTGAAACTGTAACTTTTTTATCTTTATCTGTTAATGTTACTAACTTCTTGATATTTACAATCTCTTTAACTTTATCATTCTTAACTGTAATGTCAAATGAATCCCTGTCAACTTTGTAACCTTCAGGAACTTCTATAGTAACTTTGTATTTTCCATTTGGAATATCTCCGTGGAATACTTTTTTGTTAAACTTACTTTGTGTAAGATCAAATTTTTCTTTTGACTCAACATTTTCAAGAGTTACTTTTATTCCGTCAGGAAGTTTATCCAAACCTTCAAAAGCGATATTTACAACGTCATTTATAGTTTCTTGTGCCTTAAAGATTACTCTCTTCGGTTTATTTTCTTCAACTGTAAATTTAATTGTTTTTGTTTCAAATTTTAAAGAATCATCACTTGTTTTAATTTCAACAGTATATTCTCCAACAGGTAGAACAGTCATTAAATCTCTGTGGAAATTAACTCCTGTAAGTTTTCCGTTTTCGTCTTTTATAGGAGATTCATATACTTTAGTGTAAGTTTTTAAATTATCTCTGTTAATTTCTTTTCCGTCTTTATCTTTGATTACATAAGTTGCACCTGCTCCCATATAGTTTTCAGGATAATCATTTATTTGTAATCTGATATTAACTTCTCCATATCCTGCTTCAATCTTTTCTTCCTTTTGTTTTGTTTCAAAGACAAGATCTGTTGTTTTATCTTTTTCAGCAGTAACATCTTTTTGTTGTTCTTTTAACGGTTCATAGATTTCCGGAATTTGGTGAATATAGAAAGAATATTTTCCCGGAGCCATATTTAATAACTCATTAGAATATCTATAATTTCTCATTGGATTCCAATCTGTTCCATTATGAACATAAACATCTTCTCTCCAATTGATTTCAATCGGAAACATATTTAAGTTTTCAGAGCCTTCTATATGTTTTCCTTCAAAGTCTTTATAATTTGTTACTTTGAATATCGGTTTAACATTTGCTCCCAAATCTTTCGGTTTTATTTGAGGTGCAGAATATTCAGAGCCGTCTAAATTAAGTGATGCGATATTTCCTGCGTGGTCAAAAGTGTGAATATAGATATTTTTGTGTTCTACATCTGCCGGAATTTCAAAAGTTCCATCCTCTTTAGCTGTTATCCACTTTGTTTCACCGTTTTTATCAATATATCTTAAAACAGTTTCTTCAACACCGCTTAAATTATCTGTGATTTCAGGTTTATAAATATTTCCTTCAACCTTAGGTTTAGCAATTTTTGGAGCGGTATTGTCGATTTTTACATCAAATTCCATTTTTTGTTCATTTTCAACAGCAGCTCCCGCCACTTCAGAGTTTGCAGTTACTACATATTTGTACGTACCTTCAGGAAGAGATTTTCCGTTTGATGTTCCATCCCAGTAAGTTTGTTCTATAAGATTGGATCTTGAAGCGCCATCACTGTAATTATTACTATTTTTATAAGCATAACCTGAACCGCTTTGGTAAACAAGATTCCCGTCTTTATCATAAACCTTAGCTGTAATATATTGTGAATTCCTAAAGAACATACCTTTGAATGCAACAAAGTCTTTGTTATCATCTCCATTTGGAGAAATTGCCAAATTATTTTTTGAAAATTCAAACTTACCTGCATCAAAGCCTAGAGGAATTTCACCTTTATTTCCAACAAAATTATATTGCACTCCTTTGTCAGTCCATTGTTTTCCTCTTGCATAAGGATTATTTTCGACAGTTACAAGAGATGTGAAGTTTGGTGTAAAGGAACCGTTTTGTTTCATATACATTGGAAGTTCTTTACTAAGATCAAAGTCATAAACAGATTTTTCCCAAAGTGGTACATTTGCCCATTTTCCTTTAAATCCACTAAACGCCATACTAACTTCTTTTGTATTATCTTTCGCATCTTCAAAGAATACAAAACCTTCCAAGAAATAACCATTAGGCATTTGTTTGCTTAATTCAGCGTCAAATTTACTTGCATCAACAGTTATTTTAACATCTACTGAACCCTTAGCAGGTACAGTTATTTCTTTTCCTTGAATTGTTTCTAAAGTTTTTGTCTTTAAAGCAAATTTTCCCTTTTCAGTTTCATCAGTACCTAAAACTGTTTTATATTTTAAAGTTTTTGCTTCATTTCCAATATTTACAACTTTTAAGTTAATTTCAAATTTACTATCAATATCATTTAACCAAGTTTTTGGATTATTATTACTGTCAAGCACATAAATATCGCTACTTGTAGCTTTTTCAACATTTATAGCACCGGCACCCTGTTTTCTAGGAGAAACATAATTTTCTGTTCCCTTTTCCTTAACAGGATCTGCTGTACTCATAATCAACGCTTTTATAATATCGTATTCTTGTTCTCCCTTAATTTCAGAATGTCTTTTATTTAAACTTTCTCTTATAAGAGCTACAGCACCTGCAATATGAGGAGTTGCCATTGAAGTACCACTCATAGTTGTGTATTTATTATTATTTATTGAAGAATAAATAAGTCCGCCCGGAGCTGTTATATCAGGTTTGAAAGTTCCGTCAGATGCCCAACCGTAAGATGAAAAGTCAGTTAACTGTCCACCATTTGCATAAGGAATCGCACTTAATTGTTTTGTAAACTTTACTTTTTTATCTATATTTTCAATAATTTTTTTACCTGCAGAGTTTCCTATAAATACAGATGGAATTTTAACATCTTTTGTTTGATCTCCAAATGCCATATTTATAATTTCTTCTCCACCTTGCTCGTGGTTGTAGATTATAACACCTTTTGCACCTTTTTTACCGGCTAAAGCAATCTTATCTGCAAAAGTAGCTCCACCTCTTTTTACTAAAACAACTTTATCTTTAACATTTTTGCCCTTATAGTCGGACTCTTCATTTCCAAGACCCGCTTCAACTACATCATAACTTTGTTCTTTTTTATCTGCATCTATAAATTGTTTAGCGGGGTCAGGATCTCCCTCATCGTCATAACCTTGGAAATAATCTCCTGATTTTAATACACCACTAACTCCTTCAATGCTAATTGTTCTAACTCTTTCAACATCAGTATACATAGCTGCAACAGTCAAAGCATCTTTTGCAACACCCGGACTTCCAACTGTACCATAGTCCGGATTTGTTACAGGCGGTTTATCACTAAACGCACCGAAATGACCATCATTACCGGCTGCGATAGCTACGATAACGCCCATCTTTCTCGCATAAGCTATAGCTTTTTCCATAGCTCTACCAACAGATGCGATAGATCCGTTGGGAGCACCCAAACTCAAGTTTATACTGTCTGCACCAAGTTTTACAGAGTCTTCAACAGCCTTTGCATAAATATGAGTATATGTTGATTGTCCTTGGAAAACCCCCATAAAAATAAGTTGTGCTTCAGGAGCGGTTCCTATGATTTTTTCTTTTTTAGTTGTTCCGTCTTCTTTGTTAAATTCAGCTTCCATTTTAGGATTACCTACTGAAATACCGGAAACATGCATTCCGTGAGATTCTTCTCTCATTTCTTCTTTTACATTCTTTCCGTTTGTGCTGTAATTATGAGCGTAAACAACTTTGTCAGTTCTCCAACTACCGTAGTTAATTCCGGCTTCCTTCATCTTTTTATTCATAGAATCTTCAGTTGGATATTTTCCTTTTGTTACATCAGAAACTCTTAAGATGTCGTGATTTACATCGACACCTGTATCCAATACGGAAACAACTCTACCTTGTCCATTATATTTCTTTCTAAGTTCGTCTGTAACTTTCATTAGATTGTTTGAATCTAAACTTCTTTTCTTTCTTTTAGGATTAAATTCCTTTTCGGATTCTTTAACTGTAGGTTTTGAAAATTCATTTGAAACTTCAACGGATTCAACAGAAGCCATTTTTGAAATTTTCTCAATGTTTTTAACCTTAGTTTTTAAAGCAATTCCGGCAAATAATAAGTCATATTCATAATATGTTTCATAACTTATATCAGCTTTGTCAAGTTCAGCTTTAAAAGAATTGATTAAAGCCTTACTTTTAGCTTCTCTAGCCTTTTTTCCTTCTGCAGTTTTCAAACTGGAAAAGTCTGCTTTAGAATCCTCTTTCAAAACTACAATATAAGTTTTTTCCTCATTTTCGTCGGCTTTAATCTTATTTGCAGTTTTTGTAATTTTTGGAGCTGTATTAACTTTTTCATTAGCAAAAGCAACACTTGTGCTACCTAATAATAATGAAAACGTTAATAACAGAGTCAAAAACCTTTTTCTCATAGAAAAACCCTCCTTAAATATAAAAATAAATAAACCTATGCAGTATAAAGAATACTACTTTATCAGTATAACATATTTATTTTGTTTTGTATATACCGTTTAAAGTAATATTTTTTAAAAAATGATAATTTTGTGGTTCATTTTGTAAAAATTAAAAAATTTTTTAAAAAGCAATAAAAAATTAGGGAGTATTTTTTAAAATTTACTCCCCATTCTTAGTTACTAAAACTAATTTTTTAATAAGACATTGATATCTACAAATATACAACATAATCAGCTATTGAATTTAAAAATTCTTGATTTTTAATTTTTCCATTTCCATAATGTCCTACTAAATAAGTTTTTATTGAATATTTGCCTTTTCAAGCATTGCCTTATAAAATTCCGAGCTTTTACAAAGTTCGCTGTCTGTCCCTACCGCTTCTATTTTTCCGGCATTTAACAAAACAATTTTGTCTGCATTTCTTATTGTTCTAAGTCTATGAGCAATCACAATAACTGTTTTTTCTTTTATAAGTTCAGACAGTGCTTCCTGAATAAGACTTTCATTTTCGACATCAAGAGATGCTGTAGCTTCATCAAGCAGTATAATCGGTGCATCTTTCAAAATAGCCCTTGCTATTGATATTCTTTGTCTTTCTCCACCGGAAAGTCTTTGTCCATTTTCTCCTATTATAGTATCTATTCCTTCCGGCATTTTATTTATAAAATCATCACATCTTGCTATTTTAGCTGCCCTTGTTATTTCCTCATCTGTAGCATTCTTTTTTCCGATTTTAATATTATCTTTTATGCTTGTATTAAATAGGATAACATCTTGAAATACTATGGAAAAATTTTTAAGTAAAGTTTCCGGATCAACCTCACTTATGTCTTTTCCACCTATCAAAATTTTTCCTCTATCTATATCCCAAAATCTTGCAGCAAGCTTTGCAACTGTTGTTTTTCCACTTCCGCTTGAACCGATTAAGGCTGTGATTTCACCTTGCTTTGCGATAAAACTAACCCCATTTATTACAGAATAATTATCATATCCAAAATAAACATCTTTAAATTCAATGTCATAATTTGTAATTTCCATTTGCTTTTTGCCCTCTTGAATAGGCATAGTTTTTATTTCCTTTATTCTTCCAACCACAGCATCAAGCATAACTATCATGGACATAAAAGTAATTATTCCCTCTATTGGTAGATAAATACTTGTTGTCATCATTAAAAATGCAATATAAACCAATATATTTATCTCCCCTGCAATAAGCATATTTACACCAACAACAGCAACACTTATAATACCAAGCTTTAATATTGCAGTCGCTATTCCTGTAAGTGTTCCTGCAACAATTTCACCTTTAGTTTTTTGTTTTGTAGACATATTTAATTTTTTAAAAAAATCTTTTAGCATTTGTTCTTCTAAATTATAAGATTTTATTTGCTCTATCTGCTCAATCTTTTCCTGCAAATCATCAAAAACCTTGCGATTATCATCTATCCAGTTTTGCACTACTTTTTTCTGACTTTTTCTTGATAAAAATATTATTAGAAGTGAAATCGGAATCACCCACAATGCTGCAAAAGCCAATTTTGGATTATAGATAATAAGCATTAAAGCAATAACACCTGTGGAAATAGTGGTTGCATATATATGAGGAACGGCATGTGAAAATATAGTTTCATATAAATTCATATCATTCATCATTGTTTCTGCAAGATCTGCCAAATCTCTTTTTCCAAAATAAGAAAGAGGCAGTTTTTTTAATCTTTCTGCTAAATCAATCCTTGAATTTGCACTCTCGTTATATACATTTGTGTAAAGTCTTACATAATCCCACCTTGCAACTAAAAACATTAATATCATCATTACTATAATTAATATAAGATAATGAAATAAAGTAAAATTATAACTTTCAATTCCCTTTAAAATGCCTATATACTGAAACAAAAACATAAAGGCAATCATTGGTACAAATAATTTTGTTAAATTAACAAAGGTATGTGAGATGATTGCTTTTTTTAAATTAATCGCTCCTTTTTCAGACATAGCATATCGTTTTATAAAATAAGAAACCATATCTTAACCTCCTATCTTCCAATTTACAGATTTTTGATATTCATCCCAAAGCTTTTTATAATGCCCATTCATATTTATTAAATCTGAGTGCTTACCTTCTTCTACAATTCTTCCTTTATCTATAACAAGTATCTTATCTGCATCTACTACAGTAGATAATCTGTGGGCAATCATTAGCGTTGTCTTGTTTTTTGATAACTTTTTAAAAGACTCCTGAATTAGATGTTCATTTTCAGGGTCTGCAAAAGCTGTAGCTTCATCTAAAATAATAATATCCGCATCTTTGAGAAAAGCTCTTGCTATAGAGAGTCTTTGAGCTTCACCACCTGAAAAATATGTGCCTCTCGTTCCGTAAACAGTATCAAGTCCATTTTTCAAACCTTTAATTATCTCTTTACAGCCTGAATTAATCAAAGCATTATCTATTTCTTCATCTGTTGCGTCAGGTTTTGCAATTAGAAGATTATCCCTTAAACTCATCTTAAACAGTTTGGAATTTTGAAAAACAAAGGCTATTTTTTTCATCAAAGCCTCTTTTTCAAAATCTTTTATATTAATCCCGCCAATTAAAATTTCACCTGATTTAATATCATAAAATCTGGCAGCAAGCCTTGCTATAGTGGTTTTACCACTACCCGACATTCCAACTAAAGCAACTTGTTCTCCTCTTTCTACTTTAAAAGAAATATTATCCAAGACATTTTCTTCACCATAAGAAAAACTTACATTTTTAAACTCAATTCCCACTTCAGAGCTTGTCTTATCTCCATAAATAAAATCATCATATTCAAGTATATTTTCAATTTTGTCCAGAGCAAGCTCCGCAAAATAACTAAATTGTTTAATTGTCGCCGTTCTCATAATAAAAACGGCAAATATCGGTCCTATCAGAAAATAAATAACAGAATTTGCAACCACATTAGCTAAGTTACCATTAAATTTTATTAACAATAAAGCTACAGGCACTAAGAAAAATGCTGTCGATGTAGAAATAGTCCCAAACCATGACATTTTATTCGTGTAACTCATAGTAAGCTTGAGCACAAGATCTTTTATTTTGATAATTAACGAATATAACTTATCAAAACTTTCAATACTTTGTGCGAATGTTTTTACCACCGGAATTCCCCTGACATATTCTACGGTCTGAGAAGATAAATCGGAAAGATCTTCGTAATATTCTTCTTTCATTTTCTTTGTTTCGGATGTCATCATTGATGACATTAATATCATGCCAATAATTATCGGCACCATACTTACAAGCCCCAATTTCCAATCAAACATAAAGAAAAATACAAGCAGAACTATCGGTGATATAACTGTCATTGCCATATCAGGAAGTTGATGTGCTAAGAAAGAATGTGTTTCAGAAGCTCCGGATATGATTACTTTTCTTATTCTTCCACTTTCTTTATCATCAAAATATCCAAGCGGTTTATTAATTAGTTTTTTTACCGAGCTCTTAATAATATTATCTTCTACTTCAAACGCAAAAACATGGGATAAAATGAGACCTATAAGGTATATAAATAAACCTAATCCCGCAAATGTCGCCGCATAAATTGAATTTTCCCTCACATAGACAAAATCTACCATTTCATTTAAAATTAAACTATTTATAATCCTATGAATAAAAACCATAGGCATCAAGACCATAATACCTGAAATTGCAGACATAATCATAGCAATATAAAACAAAATACTTTTCTTACCGGCATAAGGCATTAGTCTTTTTAGTATTGATTTTTTTTTATTCTTCAATGAATAACTCCTCCTTTTCTTTAAATTAAACAAGCTTCATAAATATCCTGTTTGGACTGACTATAAAAATTGGTATTTTAAAAATTTTTAACATTATATAACTCTTTGATTGTTTTTATCTTATATTTATTATATAATAAATGAGAAATTCAATCAATTAAGCATAGTTAACTATGTCTATTTGGAATAATGTCTATTTGGGATAAAAATTACAATGGAGGTATATATGAGCGACTTTTACAACTTTGTTAAAAACTTTTTTTCTACAAATGAATGTACTGATAATACAAAATACTCCTCTGCAGGACATACATTCTGTTTTAATACAGACGATGCGGAAGGTATATATTGGTTTTATGAAGGTAAAAATTTTACAATTGATATTCACGATGTTTTCATAAAAAAAGAAATTATCCACACAAGTTTTGCCGGTTTAGATAATTTCTATTCCTTTTATTCATCTTATTTAGTTACAGCAAATGGAGAAAGTTTTAATCCTTATCAAAATCTTTCTTCAAACTCACTCTATGTTATAAATACAAAAAATTCTAAAAACTATAGATTTATACTACATAAAAACTCTCCCTATCTAGGAATAGGTATAAATTTCAACCAATCTATGATAGAAGATTGTCTATCCTCATACAAAAACAAAATTTGTAACTATGAAAATTTATTTTTCAACACTAACACAATTATAAACAAACCTTTGGAAAGAATTGCAAAAGATATACTAAATTGTAAGATGATATCTCCTGCTGCTGAAATCTTTTTTGAATCAAAGGCAAAGGAGTGGCTTAGTATAACAATAGACGCATTTTTAAATAAGTACAACAATTCAATATCCATCGCCGATGATGAAGCTTTAAAAATTGTTGCTAATTATATAGACGATCATTATGCAACTTCAATTTCACAAAAAACTTTAGAAAAAATATCCACTATGAGCGGTACAAAACTTAAAAAATTATTTAAACAAAAATATCAATGTACAATTACCGAATACACTCAAAGACGCCGAATGAACATGGCAGAAGTTCTTCTATTAAACTCCTCCCTTAAAATTCAGGATATTGCTGAAGCAGTAGGGTATTCTTCTCATAGTAAATTCAGTACTTGTTTCAAAAAATATAAAGGAATGTATCCAAAGGATATAAAAAAATATAATTCTAAAAAAACTTCCCTTTGATTATGTATGTACCAAAAAAATTATAATTTCATTGGATGGATACTTGGGAACCTTGTTGCTTTGCAATAATTATATCAAATGATACAAATACCCCGTCAAACTCACTTTGTTTGTTTACAAGCAAAAGTAGGTCTGATGCAAAGATTGTTCAAATCTTTAATTTAAGCACAATCGACTGCGAAAATCTCATATTTTTGCTTTAGCAAAAGTAAATGTATTGAAGATACATCATAATACTGAATTTCCCTATTTTTTATCAAAGCAAAATAGACTGTAAAAGTTATTTTAAGAATTATGGGGCTTTATGAGATTTCTCCACTACATTCCGCTATGCTACATTTCGGTCGAAATGACGTGCTGAGAGAATTTCTATGCAAAGTGCTATGACGTGAAACATTTTGTTTTATAAAAATTAATAAACAAATATTGAAGTTTATTTACCATTCACGTTAAGCTACAAAATAAGGATAGCTCTCTTATACGTCATTTCGACTGGAGCGTAAGCGTAATGGAGAAATCTCATACTTTTGCTTTAGCAAAAGTAAATGTATCGTAGATACATAACAACAACTTCCCCATAAAAAAATCAACGGATTTCCGTTGATTTTTTCACTATTTTAATCTTATATATTTTGTAGCTCTGCCTATTCCTTCTCTTTGGATTTCTCCTTCATCTACTAATTTTCTTAAAGAGCCCTCAATAGAACTTAAACTTAGAGTTGGGCAAAGCTCTATAATGTCCTGCTTTGTAAATCTTCCCATTTTCTGAGAAATTGCCTTTCTTACAAGCTCTATTGCAGGAAGCTTTTCTTCCACTATAGAAAATCTATCTTCAAAATCTTTATATCCTGCAAGAATAATACCTAATAAATATTTCATAAATGGTAAAATATCCTCATTTTCTTCATGCCAATTCAATCCTGATTTTTGAAGTGATCCGTAATAAGCCGATTTATCCTTTGCAATTAAAGCCTCCAAAGATATATATTTACCTACATAAAAACCGCTTCTATAAAGTAAAAGGGTTGTAAGTAACCTGCTCAATCTGCCATTTCCGTCATTAAATGGATGAATACATAAAAAGTCGTGGATAAAATAAGGAATTACAAGAAGTGGATCTATCTCGAAATTTCCAATAACCTTATTATATTCATTACATATATTTTCCAAAGCTTCAGGTATTTCAAAAGGTGAAGGTGGTGTAAATAAAATTTCTGATTTCTTATTTGGATAATTTATAGTAATATAATTTTGAATATTTTTAGTCTTTCCAGCAAGTGGATTATCCATATATCTAAACATAATTTTATGCATTTGTAAAATATAATTCTTTGAAATTGAAATTACATCAAAATTCTCGTGAATAAGATTAAGAACATCTCTATACCCTACAATTTCTTCTTCATTTCTATTTCTTGGAGTCGTCTTTTCTTCAACTAACTTTTTAAGTCTTGCACTTGTCGTAACAATTCCTTCAATATCATTTGAAGCCTCTGTACTTTGAATTTTTGCAACTTCAATAAGTTTATTTAATTCTTCAGGTCTTTGTTTTAAATATAATTCCTGTTTTCCTTTATATTTATAAATTGATGTGACTAAAGATAGAATTTCAGAGTCCCATTTTTTATCTTTTATTTTGGAATAATTAAAATTTCTCATTGAATTTCTCCTTAAAATAATTTTATCCCTTAAAATATACCATATTTCAAGGGATAAATCAATATTTAAGGGCAAAATTGTTTTTATAAAAATTAATATACAATTTTCGAAGCTTATTTACTTTTAACGTCTAGCTGTCAAACAAAGATATTTACCCTTATACGTCATCTCGACCGAAATGAGTGAAACGAATGAAGTGGAGAGATCTCATACTTATGCTTGTATACAAGCATAAGTGAATGTATCGTAGATACATTCGATATAAACATCTTATTGTTTTTAATTTATTTACTAATTAGGAGAAAATTATGGAAAAAGATATTTTTGAAGAATATATTAAACATACAGAACCTGAAAAGAAAGAAAAAGCATATGCTTGGAGTATCGGTATCGGACTTCAAGATGTTGACGGAATTAAGCCTTCAAAATATTTAATTGAAACCGCAAAACAAAATATTGAGGGAGAAATATCACTAGAACAAGCTGAAAAAATGATTACTGCTTATTATGAAGAAAAACCTAGCAGAAACGAGGATAGAAATAAGGAAGCTGATGAAGTAGCTTTACGAATTACAAGAATTATTACGGAACCTGCTTTTTCTTTTACACCAAATGAATATTTATCCATTCACTATAGATTATTTAAAGGTATTTACTCTCATGCAGGACAAATAAGAGAATATAATATCACGAAAAAAGAATGGATTTTAAATGAAAAAAGTGTTACTTATGGAAGTTTTAGCGAACTTTTTAAAACTCTAGAGTATGATTTATCTAAAGAAAAAAGTTTTAATTACAAAAATTTGAATATGGATGAGATAATAAAGCATTTAGCTCTTTTTGTGTCAAGACTATGGCAAATACATGTTTTTGCAGAGGGAAATACAAGAACAACTGCTGTTTTTTTTATAAAATATCTTAAAACTCTTGGCTTTGAGGTTGGAAATGAGTTATTTTCAGAACATTCTTGGTATTTTAGAAATGCATTGGTCAGAGCAAATTACAATGATTTAAAAAATGGTGTTTTTGAGACTACAGAATTTTTAGAAAAATTTTTAAGAAATTTATTACTTGGTGAAAAAAATATATTAAAAAATAGAGATTTGCATATATAGGAAAAACAAATGGAAATTAAAAGAGTTACAGACTATAATAATCCCATATTTTCACAAATTGTTTTAAATCAAAGGGGAGCCTTTTTAATTGACGAAGAACCTTATGAAATTGAAATAATTTCTAGTGACAGTGCTTTTGTGAAAGGAAAAAATAGAGAATTTTTTAAAAAACTCATTGAATATTTCAGATATTATTCTCCACATATAAATAATTTTTTTGATGAGAATAATAAAAAAATTATTTCTTTTGAAAAGAAGCGAGTTTTAACTTTAGAAGTTGATAAAATTCAACCTTCTCAATTTTACATTGATGAAGATAAATTAAATGCCCTTAAAAGTTTTATTAAAAATTCGAAGGATATTGTAATTCAAGTTGTAAAATCCGATGAGGGATATATCTGTGTTGATGGGCATACAAGGCTATTTATTGCTTTTTTAAATAATTTTAAAACTGTTCACGCCATAGAAACTGAATTTGACAATGATACCAACTACTTTGTTTCTCAAGCAAAGAAAAGAAATATCTTTACAATAAAAGACTTAAAACTTGTATCTCATAATGATTATAAAAATTTGTGGATTGATTTTTGTAATAGCTATTTTAATATAGATTAGGAGAATTTTATGTTTTATGTATATATAATTTCTAATAATTTTAGAAATGTTTTGTATATTGGTGTTACAAGAAATCTTGAAAGAAGATTATATGAACATAAAAACAAATTAATTGATGGCTTTTCTAAAAAATACAATTTGAATGTATTATTATTTTACGAAACTACAGAATATGCTTTAGATGCAATTGCTCGAGAAAAACAGTTGAAGAAGTGGAATAGAGATAAAAAATTTGCCTTGATTAAATCTGTAAATCCTAAATTAAGAGATTTATCAGAAGATTGGTGATTGTTATACGAGTCCTTTACAGGACTTACTATTGCTTGTGAACAAGCAATAGTTGAGATCTCTCCATTCCGCTTACGCTACAGTCGAGATGACGTGTTAGGAGTGTTTCTATTCAAAATACTATGACGTGAATTAGTTTGTTTTCTATGCAAATTTTAAAAAATTTTGAAGTTTATTTACCATTTACGTTAAGCTATCAAACGAAGATATTTCTCTTATACGTCATCTCGAGCGTAGTCGAGAGATCTCATACTTTTGCTTTAGCAAAAGTAAATGTATCGCAGATACATTCAACATATGTATCTTATTGTTTTTAATTTATTTACTAATTAGGAGAATTTTATGTTTTATAATGAAATATTCGATAAAAATATTTTTAATTCTAAACTGGCAATTAAATACGGTTTTTCGAAGATTGGAGATTATTATATTTTACAATCAGATATTGATATGGAAAACTTTAATGTGATTGTTAAAATAGGCAAGGACTCTTTTGAGGTAAATGTTATTGAATTACCTTTTAATGAGGAATATATTTTATTCAATGTTTCAGACAGCAAAGGTAAATTCGTTTCAAAAATTAGGAAAAAAGTTAATGAACTTATTGATGATATTGTAAAAAACTGTTTTAAATCTTTAGATTATAGAAAAATATTACTGGACTATGTAAAGGAAAAATACGGAACAACTCCAGAAGAGCCTTGGGAAGATAATAATCATGCTACGATAAAGACTTCAAATAGTAAAAAATGGTATGGAATTTTTATGTCCGTTTCTTATAAGACTTTGGGACTTGATAAAAGTGGAAAGATTGATATTTTAAATGTAAAACTTAATCCGGAAGTTATAGAAAGTCTAATTGATAAAAAGCATTTTTTCCCTGCATATCATATGAATAAAAAATACTGGATTACAATATTATTGGATTCGGATATGGATTTGGATTTGGTCAAGAGCCTAATTGACGAGAGTTTTAACTTAGTTGAAAAATAATGTAAGAATACTAGGAATTTCATTATTTAATGGGCTTTAGGAGATTTACATAGTAATTGTATTTAATTATTTTATAGAAGTCCTTTACAGGACTTACAATTATTTGTAAACAAATAATTGTGTGAGATCTCTCGACTACGCTCGAGATGACGTGTTGGGGGATTTTCAGTGCAAAGTGCTATGACGTGAAATATTTTGTTTTCTATTGTATGCTTAAATAATATTTGAAAATTATTTACTTTTAACGTCTAGCTATTAAACGAAGCTTTCTCCTTATACGTCATCTCGACTGTAGCGTTAGCGAAACGGAGAAATCTCATACTTTTGCTTTAGCAAAAGTAAAATGTATCGTAGATACATTTAGAAATTTTAATTTTTATTTCTTTCAGAAATACTATTGCTTGTTTACAAGCAATAGTTGAGATCTCCAGAGTCATTGTATCAAAGATACAACGACCTCGTCAGACCTACTTTTGTTTACAAGTAAACAAAGTTAGGGCTAGATTCACTACGCTCGAGATGACGTGTCAAGGGCTTTTCTTTGCATAATGCTATGACGTAAATTTTTATCCCCAACATTTCAATAACCTTACAAAATTGTAAGGTTATTTTTGTTTTTGTAATATTAGATAAATGTTAGGCATAAAAATTTTTGCTAAAATATTATTGTAAACGAAAATAATATTTTTTGGAGGTAATTATGAATATATTAGATGTTAAAAATTTAAAAAAGATTTATGGAGGAATGGGACGTGTGAAAACTGAAGCCCTTAGAGATGTAAATTTTTCTGTTGAAAAAGGAGAATTTATAGCTGTTATGGGAGAATCAGGAAGTGGAAAAACAACTCTTTTAAATATAATAGCAACATTGGATAAGGCAACTGAAGGATCAGTTTTTATTGGAGGAAAGAATGTAAATTCTTTAAGCAATTCAGAAGTTGCAAGTTTTAGACGTGAAAAGTTAGGCTTTGTTTTCCAAGATTTTAATTTATTGGACTCTTTTTCAAACAGAGACAATATTTATCTTCCACTTGTTTTATCAGATATTAAACCAGCTATAATGAATGAAAAAGTAGGAGAGATTGCTCCTCTTTTAAAGATAAGTGAAGTTTTGGATAAATATCCTTACCAAGTTTCAGGCGGACAAAAACAAAGAGTTGCAATAGCAAGAGCAATTATAACTAAACCAGATTTGCTTCTTGCAGATGAACCAACAGGAGCATTGGACTCAAAGTCCGCAGATATAGTTATGAAAACTTTCTGCGATATAAATAACAGTGGACAAACAGTTTTAATGGTTACTCATTCTGTAAAATGTGCTGCTTTTGCAAAAAGAGTAATTTTCATAAAAGACGGTAGAGTTTATCACGAAATTTATAAAGGAAGTGATGACAACTTAACTTTTGCTGAAAAAATAAATCAAGCTCAAATCATGTTAAACGGGGTGAATAACTATGAAAAGTAAAATGGCTTCAAAATTTGCTTTTAGAAATATGAAAGCGAATGCTTTGCTTTTAACTCCATTTTTAATAGCAAGTAGTATTATGGGAACTCTATTTTTTGTAATGGCTTCCCTTGGACAAAATCATTATATAGAAAAAAATCATGAATATGTAGCAATCCTTATAAAATTTGGAATTTTTATAGTTGGAATTTTCACATTTATATTTATCCTATATGCCAACAGCTTTTTGGCTAAGAGGAGAAATAAAGAATTTGCCCTATATGGAATTTTAGGTTTAGAGAAAAAACATATTGCTAAAATTATTTCAATAGAATATATACTAAACTTTTTGACAGTTAGTTTCTTTTCAATAACAGGTGGATTTGTTCTTGGAAAATTAGCATTTGTTCTACTTAACAAAATAACTAAAAATATGACTGCAAAAATAATGGACTATAATTTTTCAATTTCTTCTGCAATATTGACTTTAATATTCTTAGCTATAATATTTATATTGATATATTTAACAATGATATTTAGAATTGGAAAATCAACTCCTATAGAACTTCTTTCAAAGCAAAAAAGGGCAGAGGGAGAACCGAAAAGTAAGTTTATCCTTGGAACTTTAGGCTTTATAATTCTATGTGCCGGATACTATCTTTCAGTTACTTCAAAGGGAAATCTCAGTAGCTTTTTTGCGTTTTTCCCTGCTGTTATTGCTGTAATAATCGGTACTTATCTGGTATTCATCGCTTTTAGTATTTTAGTTTTAAAATTATTAAAAAGAAATAGAAATTTATATTACAAAGCAAAAAATTTCCTTTCAATATCAGGAATGTTATACAGAATGAAATCAAATGCAGTTTCACTTGCAAGTATTACACTTCTTTCAACTTCAATTATAGTTACTTTAGCTACAACATTGACTATAAATTCAAGTATAAAAGACCTTACAGATTCTATCCATCCTAATGATTTTTATTTATCCTCCTCAGTAACAGGAAATAATAAAGATATATTAGAAAATGGAGAAGAAAGGAAAAAAGAAATCTTAAATATTTTAAACAGAGTATTAAAAGAAGATGAAAAAATTAAAAACCTAACAGTCAAAAAAACTATAATGAATCCTGTAATAAATGAAAATGGAAAGATTACTCCTTTAGGTAAAAGACAAGCATTATCAGCATTTTTAATCGTTGAAACATTAGAAGATTATAATAGAAACAATAATACTAATTATACTCTTAATGATGATGAGGTGATATACTCCACTAACTCTAAAAAGCTTAATAATTATGACAGTATGGATTTTGCCGGAAAGAATTATAAATTAGTAAAAGTAAAAAACTTATTTCCTATGAGCATATCTGCTGAAGGGATGATAATTATTGTAAAAGATAATGAAACTTTTATCAAAATGTTAGAAGAATATACTTTTAATTATAATGAAAAACAATTAAAATATAACCTAGATTTTAATTTTGATTTAGATTCTGCTGACAAGGAAGCTTTTTATACGAGACTACACATAGATTATGACATATTTGTTCAACAGAAAGATATATTTAGTCATTCTTTGTCTTCAAAAACTGAAGTTGATGCTTTTGCTTATGAACTAAATGGCGGTCTATTATTTTTCGGAATGATAGTTGCATTAATTTTCATAACAGGAACTGTGCTAATCACATATTATAAACAAATTTCTGAAGGCTTTGAAGATAAACAAAATTACCACATAATGAAAAATGTAGGTCTTCCTGACTCAATTATCAAAAAGAGCCTCAGAGTACAAATACTGTGGATTTTCTTCCTACCACTTGTAGTAGCGACAATCCACTCAATATTCGCCTTTCCAATCCTATACAATATACTTGGAGGACTTGGCTTTAATAACATAAAAATTTTCACAATGAGTTTTGCCACAATTGTACTATGCTTTTCAGTAATTTACTTTATAATCTACTCAATAACTTCAAGAGTTTACTATAAAATAATAAAATAAACATTTCAAATATCATAAAATTTTAAAATATTTGGTTTTTAGTTGAAAAAAAAATGTATATAATGTATAATAAATGCAGTTTTACTATAAGTAAAACTGTATTTTTATTGTGAAACAACAAGGTTCCCGGGAACCCACCCGATGCGAAGCATCGTGGAAGGTTGAGGTTCTTGTTGTGAATTCAAATTAAAAAAAGATTTATAATAGAATAATTATTTAATTTAGAATATGGAGATTTTTATGAAAATTGAAAATACAATTTTGCTGGTATTAGATATTCAAGAAAAATTAATGCCGGTTATACAAAACAATGAAAATATTATAAAATACACGGATATCTTAATTAAGTCCTGTAAGGAACTTAATATTCCTATAATTTATACTGAACAATATCCTAAAGGACTTGGCGAAACTGTTTTGAAAATTAAAAATTCTTTGAACGATGCAAAAGCAAAATATTTTTCAAAAAACAGTTTTTCAGCCTATCCAGTTATTAAGGAAGAAGTTTTAAAACTTAAAGGTAAAGAAAAAACTTCAATTATTGTTGCAGGTGTAGAGACACATATTTGTGTATATCAAACAATTAAAGATTTAAAGGGAGATTTTGAAATTCTTGTTCCTTTTGAAACAGTCGGATCCAGAAATCCGGAAAATTATAAAGACGGATTGGATTTGATTAAAGAAATGGGAGCAAGTATTACTAATGTTGAAACTATCCTTTTTGATTTAATTAAAACATCAGAACATCCTAGTTTCAAAATGATTAGTAAATTGATAAAGTAAGGAGTTTTATATGAAAAAGAAATTTATAATAACTTTTATTCTATCTTTGGCTCTGTTTGCAGGTATCTTTTGGGTTGCAAATAAAGTTTTGGATATTATGGAATTGACTTCAAAGGTAGAATTTGTAGGTAGTGATTTAGGAGAAGGAAATAATATTGAACAACGTGTTGAAAATGAACTTTTATTTTTAGTTTTAGGTTTAGACAGTGATGATTTCAGTGGAGCTACAACCGAACAAAACAGAACTGATACAATGATCTTGTGTAAAGTTAACTTTGACACAGGAAAGATTGATATTTTATCAATCCCTCGTGATTCCAGAGTTATGGTTAACGGAAAACTTGATAAGATAAATCATGCTCATCATTTTGGCGGTCTTAAACTTGCTATGAAAACTACGAGAGATTTCTTAAACTTAGATATTGACTATTATGTAAGAGTTAATTTCTTCTCAGTTAAAGATATTGTAGATGCGCTTGGCGGTGTTGAAGTTGACGTGCCTGTTCAAGTTGACGTTGCTGAAGACAATGTTCACTTAAAACCAGGTAAACAAGTTCTAAACGGAAAACAAGCTCTACAATTTGCAAGATTTAGAGCAGGATATAAAGAGGGCGATGTAGGTCGTGTTAAAGCTCAACAAATACTTATAAAGGCATTGGTTAAAGAATTGACTAAAGCTAAAAATATCGCAAAAATTCCTGAAATTTTAGAAGTTGTTAAAAAGACAGTAAATACTAACATTCCTTTTTCAACAATTGCAAAATTGTCTTTAAAGGTGAGCAATTTAAGTGAAGATAAAATCAATACTCAAATAGTTCCGGGAGAATCTGCATATATAAATAATACAAGTTATTTTATTCCGGATCGTTCAAAATTAAATGCTATTGTTAAAGAAATGTTTAGTGATTATCTACTAAACAAAAGTGGAAGTTCTCAAGTAGATACTGACAAAAATAAAAATAATACAAATACAAAAAATAATAACAATAAAAACAACAATACTAACAATAGAAATAATAGTAATAATAACAAAAACAACAATAATAAAAACAACAAGAACAATAAAAATAATAACAGATAATTTGGGTGAATATGGAAAACGAGAGAAAAAAAGAACATTTAGAGAATTTTTTAAAGAGCAACTTTAAGTCAAATACTCTATTTGAAAATGTGTATATCGAACATTTTGCATTAACCGATTTAAATTTTAAAGAAATTGATACATCAGTAAATTTTTTAGGAAAAAAACTTTCTTTTCCTCTTATCATAAATGCAATGACCGGGGGTGCGGAAACTTCATACGATGTCAATGAGGATTTAGCGAGACTTTGCAAAAATTTTAATATAGCATTTGAAGTTGGAAGTCAAAAAGTTGCACTACAAGATGAAGAACTTGTAGAAACTTTTACAGTGGTAAAAGATATTTTAGATAAAAAAAATATAGTAATTTCAAATCTTTCAGCATTATCAAGCCTTGACGATGTAAAAAGAGCCGTTGAAATGTTAAATTCCGATGCAATTTCTCTCCATTTGAATCCTGCTCAAGAGATTGTTCAGTTTGAAGGAGATAGAAATTTTTCCGGAATTTTAGAAAATATTGAAAATATCGTTAAAAACTCGAATGTTCCCGTTATCGTAAAAGAAACAGGTTGTGGTATTTCCAAAAAAACTTGTGAAAAGTTGTTGAATGTAGGTGTAAAATACATTGATATCAGCGGTTTTGGCGGAACAAATTTCATTGAAATTGAAAATTTAAGAAGAACGGATTTAGATTTTACGAATATTTATGGTTGGGGAATTCCAACTGCAAAATGTATAATAGATTGTAGAAATATTTCAAAAGACTTTACTCTAATCGGTTCCGGCGGAATAAAAACCGGAGAAGATATTGCAAAAGCTATTATACTCGGTAGCGATATGACTGCTATTGCAGGAGAGGTTTTAAGATATTTAGTTCATGGAGGATACAAATTCGCCGAAGATTATTTAAAATCTCTAATCTATCAAACTAAGATGATTATGTTGCTTCTTGGAGTAAGAAATATTGAAGAACTTAAAAAAGTTGAATACAAAATATTTGGAAAATTAAAAGATATATTAAATTATTAAAAAATGAGAGTTTCGCTAACTCTCATTTTTTTGTAAATTATTTTAAGGGGGACTTCTTAAAATTTATTTATCTTTAAATCTACTTTTAACATATATGGAAGAACTATAAGCACCATTAAAGCTATTCCTGAAAATATAAATATATATCCACTTTTAAATTTATCAAATAAAAACGAATAAAATAATATTCCAAGTGGCATTAGAAGTTGACAACCTGTTCCCAAAATACTGAAAACTCTTCCTTGATATTCAAGGGGAACCGCCTTTGTAAACCAAACCATTACCGGAGTATTTATAAAATTTGCAATAAAATTAACTCCAAAAGCAAATATCATAAATATTATAAAATATGAAAAGATACTAAATTTAAATAATAATGCAATTCCCAAAAGTATCAAGAATCCTGAAAGCCCTCTAATACATTTAAAAGAAAATTCCAAAGGAGCTTTAATGTCCTTCATCATTGATAAAATTATTGATGAAACTATTACTGCCACCGGAAAAGTTGCATTTATAATCCCGTAAAGATAATCTGAAATCTTAATTTCATTAATCAAAACATAGGGAAGGCCAATTGAAACTGATGAAAAAAAGAAATTTATAAACATTGCAAAGGAGATAATAAAGACCAAAGCTTTTTTATCTTTCATATAATTTAAACCTTCTACAAACATCTTTAAAACTTTTTGTTCTTCATTATTCTCTATCACTTCTGTCTTTATAAAATCAAAATTTATAAAAAGTACAATCAATATAGTTATAAATTCAATTACCGCTTCCAAAAGTACAAAATGAATTAAATCCAATTTTGTAAGTAAAAAAACAGCTAAAATTGGAGAAATTATATAAACTCCTGAAGATGCCATTTGCTCAAAAGATTTTACCTTTTGAATATGCTCTTCACATACAAGTTTCTTTGTAGAAGATGAAAAGGAATTATTTAAAAATTGATCAGCAACCCTTAAACAAATTAATAACATATAGGTATTAATTAAATTTGTTTCAGTATTAGAATTTAAACTTAGAGCATATAAAATCAAACTTACAATGCTAAAAAGCTGAGCAATTACAATTACAATCTTCTTATTGTATTTATCTACAACTCCTCCTACAAAAGGAAGTAAAACAAGTGCAACCAAAGGGCCTATAATTTGAGAAATCCCGAAATTCAAAGCTGATTCGGTCTTTTTTAAAATCAAAAGACCGATAATAAATGACAAAATAGAACTACCAAAGTTTCCGGTTATAGTTGTCAAAATTAATTTTATCATCTGTTTTCTTGATTCTTTTAAGATATTCATGGTTTTCACCTCTTAATACTTTATTTTGATTATATTATATAACGTATAATATAATATGTCAATAGTTTTTTGAAAAATTTTTATGTTGGTGATTTGTTTGGGGGATTGGTTTTGGTATTTCTTTCAGAAATACTATTATTTGTAAACAAATAATAGTTGAGTTTTCTCCACTCCGTTTCACTTCGGTCGAAATGACGTATTTGGGGGCTTTGCTTTTCAAAGTGCTATGACGTAAGATATTTCAGTTTCTAAACCTTATAAAAAAGTTAGGGCTAGATTGACTACGCTCAAGATGACGTGTTAGGGGATTTTCTTTGATAATTGCTATGACGTGAGTAATTTTTATTTATATGCAATTTTTAAAGAATATTTGAAGTTTATTTATCTTTAACGTTTAGCTACTAATCGAAGCTATTTCCCACATACGTCATCTCGACTGTAACGAAGCGAAGCTGAGTGCAATGGAGAGATCTCATACTTTTGCTTTAGCAAAAGTAATGTATCGTAGACACATAAAATAATTTATTTTGATTTCTTTCAGAAATACTGTTGCTTGTAAACAAGCAATAGTAGGTCTGATGCAAAAATTATTCAAATCTTTGATCAAATCCGACTATGAAAAATTTTTTCATAAGCATAGAGCTTTATGAGATCTCTCCGCTTCATTCGTTTCACTCATTTCGGTCGAGATGACGTGTCAGGAATCATTTCTTTGCAAAGTACTCTGACGTGAATTATTTTGTTTTATATGCAACTTTTAATAAAGTTATGGCTAGTTTCATTACGCTTACACTACAATCAAGATGACGTGTTAGGAGTATTTCTCTTCAAAGTACTTGACGTGAGTTTTTTTATTTTATATGAAATTTTTAAATAATTATCAATTATGATGTTTATTTACTACTCACGTTAAGCTACTAATCAAAGCAATTTCTATTATACGTCATTTCGACTGTAGCGTAAGCGAAACGGAGAAATCTCATACTTTTGCTTGATTTCAAGCAAAAGTAAATGTATCGCAGATACATCAACCAAGAAAACCTCGTTATAATGAGGCTTTAGGAGATTTACTTTATAAGTTGCTATGACGTAAAACATTTTGTTTTACACATAAGTCTTATTAATATTTGAAGTTTATTTTCAGAATTTTGACCCATTAGAGTATATCCAAAAACATGCAAAAAAAGATTGGGATTTTTACATCCCAATCTCTTTCATCAAATATTATTATATTTTAAGAATATAAATATTTCTAATCCACTTATCAAAATGAATCTACCAGTTTATAACTTATTTATTATTCTTTTTCTTGTATCTGATTCTAAATCCACCAAGTGCAACAGTTGATAATCCCAATAAAGCTGTGTATAATGCAGTATTTGCTCCAAATCCTGTTCTAGGTATTTCTTTTCCAGGTTTTTTAGGTGTAGGATTTGTTGTTTCGTTTGTTTCGTAATTATTGTTTCCTTCTAATACATTTGCCTTATTCTTAATAGTTTCTCCGTTTACATTATCTTTTACTTTTACTTTGAATGTAACTTCAAATGTTTCATCTGCTGCTACTTTTTCTTTTGTCCAAGTAATTACTCCGTTATCGTAAACTCCACCATTATCTGCAGAATTTTCTACATATGTTGTATATTCAGGAATCTTATCCTTAATTACAACTTTTTGTTCTTTTCCTGTTGTATTCTTGTAAGTTACCTTGTAAAGTAATTCTTGTCCAGCCTTAACTGTTTGTTTATCTATACTTACTTGTGGTGCTGAACTGTCAAATACATCTTTCTTTGGCTTTGTAGAAGTTGGATTTGTTGTTTCATTTGTTTCGTATTCATTGTTTCCTTCTAATACATTTGCCTTATTCTTAATAGTTTCTCCGTTTACATCATCTTTTACTTTTACTTTGAATGTAACTTCAAATGTTTCATCTGCTGCTACTTTTTCTTTTGTCCAAGTAATTACTCCGTTATCGTAAACTCCACCATTATCTGCAGAATTTTCTACATATGTTGTATATTCAGGAATCTTATCCTTAATTACAACTTTTTGTTCTTTTCCTGTTGTATTCTTGTAAGTTACCTTGTAAAGTAATTCTTGTCCGGCTTTTACTATTTGTCCGTCTATACTTACTTGATCGTTTTGACTATCAAATACATTTTTTACCGGTTTCTTAGGAGTAAATACTCTAACCGGATCTGATTCTACATTATAGTCATTATTAATACTAATTTTAAATTTGTTTTCGTATTTTGTTCCTTCTTTTGTTACCTTTCCGGTAATCTTTGGTGAAGGAACTTTCGCATCTTTTGTAAGATCTGCATTTATTTCATTTAATAAACTTGTCTTAGCTGTAAATTTAAGAAGTCTTGTGCCTTCATTATATTCTACATCATAATCAGGACTGTTTGCTTTTGTTCCTTCCAAATCAAGTTGATAACCTTCTGGTAATGTATCAGTGAATACTAATGATTTTATCTCTTCATGATGTTTTGGAAAATCTGATGTTTTTAGTTCAAAGTTTACTACTGATCCTGTATCTACCACTTTATCATTTATATCTTGGTTATTTGCATTAGTTACCTTTTTCTCTACTTGTGATTTTACATAAAATACATCATAATGATAACTAACATTTGTTTCAGGCTTTTGTGGTTCTTTAGGTGGTGTTGGTTTTTCAGGTTCAGTTGGTTTGATTGGAACACCATAAGATTTGATATCAGAATTGAATGCAAACCATATAGCTTTTCTATTACTTGCTCCAAATGTAACTTTTACATTTTTACCTTCAGCTCTTCCTACAATGGCTCCATACCAGCTTTTTGTAGAATTATGTTGATCCCATTCGCTAACTTCAAATCTTGAGCCGTGAGCCTTATGTTCATTTGATTGTATACTTGATATTGCTAAACCATTATGAGCTTCTATTGAAGAACCATTAATTTTTATATATCTTCCATTAAAATCTCTAACATACTCACTTCTATCAATACCTTTATCTAAATCACGATTTAAAGAAGCAAAACTTATTAATGAACCAGTTACATCAATTGGCTTCCCATCTTCACCATAAAAAACAACTTCAAAATCAATTTCAGCATTCGTTCATAAATCAGAATAGTTAATTGTTTTTGTAGGTTCAAAATAAATAATCGCAGGTATTTTATTCTTTCCAGCCGCTGTAAGTTTCTTTAAAGTAAACTTAAATTCTACTCTAATAATCTTTTTTCCATTATAAGTAGAATTTTGTAAATTAGAGTAAACGGCACTCACAGTTTTACCTTTTTCTAAGAAAACACGAAAAGCCCCCTAATCAAGTGAATATTTATTATATTTTAAGGCAATATTATAAATCTCACTTCCAACAGGATAACCCATATTTTTAACTTCATTAACCCAGTCTGTACTTCGATAAGACTTTGTATTAATTGAAGCTCTAGCATTTGGCTCATCTTTAAAAACAAGAGGTTGATCTATTGATTCTGGCAAATATCCTTCTTCAGCTTTATGCTTTTCCCATTCTTTCAAAGCCTTTTTATATGCTTCTAACTCCTTATCATATTTTTCCTTTGCGATTTTATACTTTGCTAAGTCTTCGTCGTATTTTTTCTTTAATTTGTCATATTCTTTTTTCTTAGCAATATAATCATCCATTTTTAATTTTGCTGCTTTAATTTTTTGTATCTGATTTTCATAATCAGCCTTTACTTCTGCCAATTTTGCATCCGCTTCTGAATTGGAACTTGCAGTTCCTTTATCATGAGTTGTTTCTTTTGAAACGTCAACCCCTGAATCTTTAGCTTCTTGTACAGCTTGATCTAATTTAGAGTGATCCGCATTTACTTCTACTCCTCTAGTCGGATCTGCTGCATAAGCTTGTGACGCAATCGGCACAACCAGGGCGAAGATCATTAACATAGATACAATCTTCTTAATAATTTCCCTTTTCTTCATTTTCCATTGCTCCTTCCATAATAAATACTAAAATTTTAAGTAAGATTTCCTTAAATTTTACTTAAATAAAAATAGCCTTAAATTTACATTGTAAATAAACACAGCTTAATATTTTCAATGTAAATCATAAAAAAGACCCTTAACTCTTATTGAAAAAAAGCCTAAAATTCCAATAAGAAGTCTCTTTATGATATTATATCATAATTAATATTTAATGTCTATAATTTATGATGAAAGTAAAAAAAAATACAAGTGCATTTCTAACGCTATAAAGTGTTCTCGTATAGAATAATTGTTTTTTATTTTTAAATATACTTTTTTATGTAACTTATATACTTAATTTATTAAAACCTACCTTATTAATAAGTGTAATTACCACGCCAGACCTATTTTTGTTTATAAGTAAATGTATGAGATTTCCAGAGTTATTGTATCAAATGATACAATAACCCCGTCAGACCTACTTTTGTTTA